>Ga0209536_100004532_pt1 | contig 21937 bp, 36 predicted proteins | sample DeeMarSeWOR28_12_FD_187461 | JGI IMG/M metagenome (GOLD analysis project Ga0209536, IMG submission 187461) | Marine sediment microbial communities from White Oak River estuary, North Carolina - WOR-2-8_12 (SPAdes) (version 2) | ecosystem: Environmental > Aquatic > Marine > Intertidal zone >... | reverse complement strand
GGTGTGCTTCAACGGCGCCACCGCCGAGGCCCTCTTCAAACGGCACGTTCTGCCCGGCCTTCCCTCTCCGTCGGGTCTGTCGCTGCGACGCCTTCCCTCCACCAGCCCCGCCAACGCGAGCATCCCGCGCGACACCAAGATCCGGCAGTGGCGCACCGCGCTGAGGGCCGTCCAGCCCGGCTGACCCGGCAGCGCCCGGCGACCTCGACTCGCGCGAGCCCTCCCTCGCTCCGCCCGAAATCCGATGAGTCGAGGTGGTACACTGGCGCGGTCGGCTCCTGGCCCTCGCCGCCGTGCGCGGGTTGCTTCGAGCGGCGGGAAGTGATGCGTACCGCGATCCGAGTCGAGACCGAGCTGCCCGCGGAGATCACCCGCCTGCTCCGCATCGCCCGGGCGGAGCGCTTCGACTTCGTCGAGCGACTCGTGCGCGAGTGGAAGCGCGGCGAGAACCGCTTCGCGGAGACCGGCGAGATGTTCCTCTGCAGCTACGTGGACGATGCGCTGGTCGGATTCGGCGGACTCAACCGCGATCCGTACTCTCGGAACCCGCAGGAGGGGCGGATTCGCCACGTGTATTTCGCGCCCGAGGCCCGGGGACGGGGTCTCGGTGGCGCACTGGTCCGCGAGCTGATCCGAAGAGCGCCGCCGGCGTTCACCCGCCTGCGCCTGGCCTCTGAGCAGGCGGCGCCGTTCTACGAGCATCTCGGCTTCCTGCCGACCTCGGAGCCGAAGGCGACGCACGCGCTCGAGCTCGGGGGGCCCGGCGAGCAGGCAAGCGACGGGGCTCCGGCCTGGGGCGCGGCGGCGCAGCGCCGGATCCTTCGGACAGCGGGAGATTCGGTGGTCTCACTCGCGCGAGTCATCGAACCCGGCCAGCCCATCCGCGAACTCGAGGCCGGCCTGTTCTCCGTGCTCGACGCGGGCGACGAAGGGGCCCCCTACGACTCGCGAGCGGCGGGCTACGATCGGCTCGTTTCGTCACGATGGTATTCGCAACTGGCCTGGGGCGTTCCCCCGATCGTCCATACGGAGTTCATCACCCGGGGCCTCACGTCTCACGACGAGGGCTGGATCGTCGACGTCGCCGCCGGGTCGTGCGTGCCCTCGGCGCCCGCCTACGCACGGACCTCCCGTCCGCTGGTCGTTCTGGATCGCTCGCTGGCGATGCTGCGGCGGGGCATCGCGCGGCTGCGCCTCCTTCACGGCGAGCTTCCGCCCCACGTCGTCTTCCTGCAGGCCGACGCCAACGCACTGCCGTTCCGCGCCGACTCGATCGCCACCGTGATCTGCCATGGCGCGCTGCACGTGTTCTCGACGCCAGAGGCGGTGTGTGCGGAGTGGCTGCGGGTGTTGCGAGCCGGAGGTGAGCTCTACGCGTCCAGTCTGGTTCGTGGCCGCTGGTTCGGCGACCGCTATCTCGGGCTGCTGCACCGCGCCGGGGAGATCGCCCCGCCGCGCACTGCATCGGAGCTCGCGAGCCTCGTCGAAGCCGGATTCGGCGTTTCCGGGCAGCTCGAGACGCTCGGCAACTTCGCCTATCTCTCGCTCCGGAAATCGGATACGAACGGCCGTCTCGAACCTCCGAGCGCGGCCCGGAGAGGCTCGTGATCGCATTCCTGGCCCACTTGCTCATCACGGCCGCGCTGCTGCTGCTCGTGGCGAACCTCGTCCGCGGAGTCCAGATCGCCGGCTGGGGTCCGGCCTTCCTCGGCGCGATCGTGCTGGGTCTGGTGAACGCGTTCGTTCGCCCCGTGATGGTGCTGCTCACGCTGCCGTTCACGGTGATGACCTTCGGTCTCTTCCTGCTGGTGGTGAATGCGCTGATGCTGTGGCTGGTCGCGGCACTCGTGCCCGGAATTCGCGTCCAGGGCTTCGGGCCCGCTCTGCTCGGCAGCTTGCTGCTCACGCTGCTGAACCTCGCCGTCGCCTCGCTGGCCGGCCCCGGCTGGGCGGTCTGACGCGACCTCGACGGCCCCGACCTGGGCATCCGACTCCTGCTTGTGCCCGCTCGGCCCATCCGTCAACCTGTCGCCGAGCGGATCGGTGCGCCGTGCCGATCCGCTGTCTGCCAACCGGACCCGCAACCGGAGCCACCGGAGGAAGCACGAGATGCATCGATTCCTGACCGCCCTAGGCACCATCGCGCTGCTGGCGACCGCGCCGGCATTCGCCGAATCCGCCGTCGTCAAGGTCGGACACAACCGCCTCGAGCCCGCGGAGCTGACCGTCGAGGCCGGCTCGACCGTGATCTTCCGGAACGAGGACGCGATGCCCGGGGGACACACCATCGTCGCCGAGGACGGATCCTTCGAGAGCCCGGGCCTGGCCAAGGACGAGGAGTGGTCCCATACCTTCGACGCGCCCGGAGCGTATCCCTACGCGATCAAGCAGCATCCATCGGCGAAGGGAACGATCACGGTGAAGTAGGCACGGATCCGACCCCGATCGACGGACCTGCAATGGACCTCAGGCTGTTCGCGACCGTATTCGCGACGATCTTCGTCGCCGAGCTCGGCGACAAGACCCAGCTCGCGACCATGCTCTACGCGTCCGACGCGTCCCATCCCAAGCTCACGGTGTTCATCGCGGCGGCGACGGCCCTGGTCGTGGCCTCTGCGCTCGGCGTGCTGGCCGGCTCCGTCGTGTCCGAATACGCGAGCCCGCGGATCGTGCGTTGGATCGCCGGGCTCGGCTTCATCGCGGTCGGCGTCTGGGTGCTGATCGCGCGCGAGTAGGCCGGAGCGGAGGAGCGATGAGCGCTGCAATCACCGGCGGCTGTCTGTGCGGCGGGGTTCGCTACCAGCTCACGCAGGCTCCGGTCTGGGCCCACAACTGCCACTGCTCGCGCTGCCGGAAGATCAGCGGAAGCGCGTTTGCCGCCAACCTGTTCCTTCCGCGCGAGGCGCTGCGCTACCTGCAGGGAGAGGACCTGCGGAAGTCGTTCGAGCTGCCCGAGGCCGAGTCGTTCAGCCACGTCTTCTGCGCCCGCTGCGGCTCCAGCCTGCCGTTCCCCAGCCGGCAGCCCGGGCTGGTGGGGATCCCGATGGGCGGCCTCGACGGCGATCCCGACTTCGCGCCCCGGGCGCACATCTTCGTCGACTCGAAGGCCCCCTGGTTCTCGATCACCGACGCACTGCCACAGCACCCCGAGGGCCTGGGCAGCGCGGACGCGGCGCGCAAGTAGATCTCCGCTTGCAGAAGAGCGCAGCCTACCTGGCCCTCGCCTTCGGCGTGTTCCTGGCGATCGCGGAGACGGCGCGCAACTGGGGCAACTGGCAATGGTGGCCCTTCTGGCTGGTGGACTACGTCGCGGCAACGCTGCTGGTCGCGGGGGTCGGCTTCGGGCTCGCACTGGCGAGCGGGCGAGAACCCGCTTCGCGCTCGGCGTCGTGACCCGGAGTCCTTTCCACCGAGCGACTCTGTGTGGCGTTCTCGGCGCGCTGGTGTTCTCGAGCGTCGCTCGCGACGACGCCCATGCCGCCGGGGTCGACGATCCGGGGAGCGCCCGCTCGGCGGTCGACGCCTCGGTCCGGCTCGCCTGCGAGGCGGCCCGCTCGATCGCCGCAGAGGCCGCCGATGGGGCGACCCAGATCGAAGACGGTGTGTTCGCGGAGGAGTCGCTACAGCACCCGGTTCGCGGTTGCCGGCTCGTGATCACGGGCTCCTTCGCACACGCACCTCCCGGTGGCGACGCGGCCAGCCGGCTGCGCGACGGCTTCAGCGCGCGGGGATGGCAGGAGCTGCCGGCCTACTCGGCCGACGGCAAGGACGGCACGGCCTTCGCGCTGCGCAGGAACGAGCTCGCCTGCCTGTTCCGCGGCGTCTGGAACGGCGGCAGCGACGGCGATCCTCCGATCCCTGCGCAGGATCGCTACCGCGTCTCCGTGCTCTGCACCAGCCCGCCGCCGCCCGGGCAGCGACACGACGCGCGGTAGACTGCTTCGGCGCCTAACAAGCGCTTCGCGTTTCCGCATTCCGGCGCTCCGCCTCGGGTCGATCGCGCTATGCTCCGGAGATCCGACGGTCCCGCCGTCCGACCCCGGGCGGGCGCCGACCGCCGAAGCCGGGGGGCCAGATGACGTTGGCCGTCGCGCTCTTTGGTCTCTTCGTCGCCACGCTCGGCGCGGCCGGGATGCTCTCGCCGCGCCGCCTGCTCGACCTCGTGACGCGTGCCCAGTCTCAGATGGGGATCTACTCGATCGCGGGGCTGAGGCTGCTGGTGGGGCTCGCGCTGCTCGCGGTCGCCGGCGGCTCCCGGGCCCCTCTCTACCTGCTGGTGCTGGGCGGGCTGAGTCTCGTCTCGGGCGCCGTCACGCCGTTCGTCGGGCTCTCCCGCTTCGAGCGGATCCTCGACTGGTGGCGTCGGCGGGGCCCCGGCTTCGTGCGGGCCTGGTCCGGCTGCGTGCTGCTGTTCGGGCTCAGTCTGGTCTGGGCGGTGTTCCCGCTGCGCCAGAGCGGCTGAGATCGACGCCGCGGGCCGCGCGAGCTGCGACGCCTGGCGGCCACCCGCTGCCCATCCGGCCGCCACTCCGGCCCGAGCGCGGTATGCTCCGCCGCTCGACGATCCCCCGGCAGAGGCACTGGACCCCGATCCGTCGGCGCCTACGGTCGGGCGCTGACGAGGTCGGACGCTGACAAAATGGGAGTCGCTGTGAACGTCAAGGTTCATGACCTGATGACCGAATCCGTGGTTACGACCGAGCCCCACGCGACGATCGAACGCGTGCGCCGGCTGCTGCAGCGCAACAAGGTGGGCGCGGTCCCGGTCGTCAATCAGGAAGGCGAGCCGGTGGGCATCGTCTCCGCCACCGACCTGGTGCCCGAGCTCAGGCCGAGCTCGACGGTCAACGCGATCATGACGGAGAAGGTCTACACCGTTCCGCGCTACGACGACGTCAGCGTCGCGGCCCGCATCATGCGCAACCACAAGATTCACCGCCTGGTCGTCACGCACGAGCAGAAGGTCGTCGGCATCATCAGCGCGTTCGACCTGCTTGCGCTGGTCGAGGACCACCGCTTCGTGCCGAAGAACCCGCCCACCGAGCTGACGCGTCGGAAGACGAAGCGGGTCTGATCCGACGTCCGGCCACCGCTGGCAGGAAGCGCGTGTCGTACTCTCCCGGATCCATCGACCCCGACGGCCTGTTCGACGGCATCCAGTGGTCGGCCGTCGGGCTGGGTGCACTGGTCGACATCCTCGTCACCTTCGCGGCGAACCTGCCGCTGGTCGCGATCTTCGCCCCGGAGGCGCTCACGGCCGATCCGGCCCGCGCGGAGCAGGTGATGCGAGAGGCGTCCACGTCGCTGCCGTTCCTCGTCGCGAGCCTGCTGGTCGGGACGGCCGCGACCGTGTTCGGCGCCTACGTGGGCGCCCGACGGGCAGGCGCCCATCACCTGCGGCATGGCGGCTGGGTCGCGATCGCCTCGCTGCTGATCGGATTCCTGCCCCTGCTGTTGCTCGAGCCCGGTCCGGGGCCGCCACTGGGGTACCAGGCGCTCGGAATCGTACTGATGCTGCCCGCCGGGCTGCTCGGGGGCTTGCTCGCCCGGCAACGCAGCGTTTTCTGATAGATTCGGGTCCTGGAACCGGGTCTCGGCGACGGCCGTGTCCCGCGCCGCGCGGACACCGCCTCGCCGGGCGGCTCGCGTGGACGATTCATGCTCTGGCGATTCTCGGCGTTGGCGATGCTCTACGGACTGGCCGCGGGGGCGCTGGCAGGCACGGTGATCACCGTGCTGGGTACGCTCGCGATCGTACTGCCCGCGTCGGCCGAGCTGGCCGGCTCGACCGACCTCGGCGCGTTGGTCACCAACAACCCGGAACTGGTCGGCGTCGCGCTGCTCGGAGCGCTGGCTGCGGCCTTCACCGCCGGCAACGCCGCCGCTTCGCTGGCACCGGGGGACGAGCTGCCGAACGCCCTCGCGACCGGCTGCGTGCTGCTGGTCACCCAGGTGCTGATTCCGCTGCAGCTCCACCTGGGCGTCTATCCCGCGTGGTACACGCTGCCGGTGATCGTGCTGACGGTGCCGCTGTGCGCGCTGGGCGGCCTCCATCGACGCGGACCGGCGACGGCCTGAGCGGGCGCAGCGTCCGGTCCGCGGGGCACACGACCATGGGATCCCCGATCCGATCTGCGAAGCCGCCCGATCTCCCGCTGCTGGGCACGCTGATGGGCGAGTTCTACAGCGAGTCCGGCTACCCGCTCGATCGGGCGCTCGCGTCCGCCGCGCTGAGCGAGCTGCTGGGCGATGCCCGGCTGGGCCAGGTGTGGCTGATCCTCGCGTCCGACGAGGTCGTCGGCTACGTCGCGGTGACCTTCGGCTTCAGCCTCGAGTACCACGGACGCGATGGCATCATCGACGAGCTGTTCGTGCGACCCGGGTTCCGCGGCGCCGGCCTGGCCACGCGGGTGCTCGGGGCGGTGGAGGCGGAGTGCGCAGACCAGGGCATCCGGGCGCTGCACCTCGAAGTCGAGCGCGACAACCCGGCGGGCCAGGCGCTCTACCGCAGGCGAGGATTCCGCGGCAACGACCGCCAGCTGCTGTCGAAGCGCCTGCTCGGGGACGACCAGGCCTGAATGTCCGCGCTCTACCCCGAGATCGACGCCGCCGACTGCGGTCGGCTCGACGTGGGCGACGGACACTCGCTCTACTGGGAGAGCAGCGGCCAGTCCGCGGGCAAGCCCGCGCTGGTGCTGCACGGAGGCCCGGGCTCCGGCTGCACCGCCTGGCACCGCCGCCTGTTCGATCCGGACCGCTACCGCATCGTGCTCTTCGACCAGCGCAACTGCGGTCGCAGCACGCCCCACGCGAGCCTCCCCGACGCCGATCTGAGCGCGAACACCACGCACCACCTCGTGGCGGACATCGAACGCCTGCGCGCCTCCCTCGGGATCGAGCGTTGGCTCGTGCTGGGCGGCTCCTGGGGCAGCACGCTGGCACTGGCGTATGCCGAAGCCTGGCCCGAGCACGTCAGCGAGCTCGTGCTGTTCGCCGTCACCGCCGGCCTGCGCCGCGAGTTCGATCGGGTGTTTCGCGGGGGCCTCGCCGAGCGCTTCCCCGCCCCCTGGCAGCGCCTGCGTCGCGCGGTGGAGGTCGAGCCGGGGCGCGACGGCGACGTGGTGCGGGCCGTGCACCGCCGCCTGTTCCACCCGGATCCAGCGGTGCGCGCCGACGCGGCTTACGAGTGGTGTCTGTGGGAGTCGGCCATTCCGGAGTGGCCCCCGACCCGCGAGCTGCTGCCCCGCTTCCGCGATCCCGCCTACGCCCTCGCTTTCGCCCGCATCGTCACCCACTACGTGCTGCACGACGCCTGGCTCGAGGACGGCTGTCTGCTCGCGAATGCCGAGCGGCTGGCCCGCACCCCGGTCCGCCTGATCGACGGTCGCCACGACCCCCAGACCCTCCGGACCGCCGAGGAACTCGTGCGACGACTGCCCCTCGCACGACACATCGTGGTCGCAGACGCGAGCCACGCAGCCGGTCAGCCGTCGTTCGCGTCGGAGCTGGTACGCGCCACCGACGAGCTCGCCGCGAGCCAGCGGGCCGCGCAGCCGCTGGAGCAGGAGCTTCGCACCGGCGACGAATCGACGTATCCTGCGTCGCGCAGAGCCAGGTCGGACCACGCACGCGCGGGACCGAGCGGCCGCGAGGAGCCGAATTGACCAGTCCCCCCGTCACGATCGTCGGCAGCTACATCTCGCCGTACGTGCGCAAGGTGCTGGTCTGCCTCCACCTGAAAGGGGTCGAGTACCGGATCGACCCGATCGTGCCGTTCTTCGGTGACGACGAGTTCACGCGCATCAGCCCGGTCCGACGCATTCCCGTGCTGATCGACGGATCGCTGGTGGTGCCCGATTCCACTCCCATCTGCGAATACCTCGAGGATCGCCATCCGGAACCGCCGCTGCTGCCCCGGCAGCCGGCGCAGCGCGCCCGCGCGCGCTGGCTCGAGGAGTTCGCCGACACGCGCATCGGCGAGGTCTTCATCTGGCAGCTCTTCAACCAGCTGGTGATCAACCGCTTCGTGTGGCGCGCGCCGACCGACGCCGAGGTGGTGCGCAACGCACGCGAGCAGGAGATTCCGCAGATCCTCGACTACCTGGAAGGCGAGGTCCCGGCGCAGGGCCACCTGTTCGGAGCGATCTCGCTCGCGGACATCGCGCTGGCCGCGTTCTTCCGCAACGCCGCGTTCGCGGGCTACACGGTCGACGCGAAGCGCTGGCCCGCGACCGCGTCCTTCGTCTCCCGGGTGCTCGACCACCCGGGCTTCGTCGCGCTGAGACCGTTCGAGGAGCTGTCCCTGCGCACGCCGATCTCCGAGCATCGGACGGCGCTGCGGGCCGCGGGGGCACCGCTGAGCGAGCGCACGTTCGGCTCTGCGACCGCCCGCCGCGGGATCCTGACCCCCTGAGGATCGAGTGAGCGAGCATCCCAACGCGATCCGCATCCGCGAGCTGTTCGCCGCCTTTCGCCGGCGCGACACCGAGTCGATCCGCGAGGCCCTCGACGAGGAGGCCGTCTGGCACTTCCCGGGCCGGACCGGAGGGCTCGCAGGCGCCCACGTGGGGCACGCGGGGATCTTCGCGTTCCTCGCCCGCGTGGGAGAGCTCACCCAGGGCAGCTTCGAGCTCGAGCTCGAGGACGTGCTCGCGAACGACGAGTGCGCGGTGGCGTTCTTCCGCGGGCGCGCCCGACGCAACGGCCGCGAGCTCGACAACCCGACCTGCCTGAAGATCCGCCTGCGAGAGGGCCGGGCCGTCGAGCTGCACGAGTTCGTCTGGGACCTGTCCGCCGTCGACGCGTTCTGGTCGTAGCTGGGCGGGCGCGCGCCACCGCGCCGGGCGCCCTACCCTCCGCGCGTGGACGACTGCTGCGAAGCCAAGACCTCGGAGCTGGTCGCGCTGCGCACCCGCCAGGGACGCGTGCTCCAGCTCGTGCTCGCGGTGAACGCCGGCATGTTCGGCCTCGAGTTCGCGGCCGGCTGGTGGCTGGGCTCCACCGCGCTGCTCGCCGACTCGCTGGACATGCTCGGCGACGCGCTGGTCTACGGCTTCAGCCTCTACGTGATCGACCGCAGCCCGGCCTGGCGCGCGCGCGCGGCACTGGTCAAGGGCGCGATCATGGCCGCGTTCGGCGTCGGGGTGCTGGTCGAGGCCGGCCTGCGGCTGCGCTCGGGCGTACCGCCGCTGGCCCCGGCGATGGCGACCGTCGGCGCGCTCGCGCTGCTGGCGAACAGCTTCTGCTTCGCGCTGCTCTGGCGCCACCGGGGAGACGACATCAATCTCCGCTCCACCTGGCTCTGCTCGCGCAACGATCTGATCGCGAACGCAGCGGTGCTGATCGCCGCCGCAGGCGTGGCCTGGCTGCGCTCGCCCTGGCCCGACCTGATCGTGGGCGTGGCCATCGCGGCGCTCTTCCTGCGCACTGCCGGCTCGGTGCTGCGCGAGGCGTTCGCGGAGCTGGATCGCGCGCGGGCGGACGAGGCCGCCACCCCGCGGACCGGCTCGCCCGAGCCGGCGGACCCGTCGCCGCTATCATCGCGCCCGTGGTCCTCGAGGTCGCGATCCTGAGCCTGCGCCCCGGCAGCGCCGAAGCCTTCGAAGCGGCGTTCGGCGAGGCCGCGCCGATCATCGCCAGCAGCCCGGGCTACCAGCGCCACGAGCTGCGTCGCTGCGTCGAGAACGGGGAGCGCTACCTGCTGCTGGTCTGGTGGGACACGCTCGAGAGCCACACCCGGGGCTTCCGCAAGTCGCCCGGCTACCAGCGCTGGCGCGCGCTGCTGCACCACTTCTACGACCCCTTCCCCAGCGTCGAGCACTACGTGCTCGCGAGCGGCGCGGCCTGAGCGCGTGTCGACCGCAGACGAGGCGCTCGACCGCCTGCGCGAGGGCAACCGCCGCTTCGTGTCCGGCACCCCCACGCGCAGTCCGGAGCCCCGCTTCTGGAGCGATGACGAGGATCAGCGCCCGTTCGCGATCGTGCTCGGCTGCTCCGACTCGCGGGTCCCGGCCGAGATCGTGTTCGACCAGGGGCTCGGCGACCTGTTCGTGATCCGCATCGCGGGCAACATCGTCGCGCCCTCCGGAATCGGCAGCGTCGAGTTCGCGGCCGAGCGCTTCGGAACCCGGCTCGTGGTGGTGCTGGGGCACTCCCGCTGCGGCGCGGTGCTGGCCACGCTCGACGAGCTGCGGCAGCCGATGGAGTCGCAATCGCCCAACCTGCGCTCGATCGTCGACCGGGTACGCCCCGCCGTCGAGGGGCTGCTCGAGAGCGACCCGGGCGGCGACCGCGATGCGCTGGTCGCGCGCGCCGTGCGCGCGAACGTCGAGGCCTCGGTGAGCCAGCTGCGCCACGGCTCGGAGATCCTCGAGCGGCTGATCCAGGAGGCGGGCCTGCGGGTGGTGGGTGCCGAGTACTCGCTGTCCACGGGAGAGGTGGACTTCTTCGCGCCGTGACGCCGGGCGACGGCGCGCCGCAGCCGGGGGATCCCGCCATCAAGCTCGACGTCAAGGTCGTCCCCGCTTCCTCGCGGGACGCGATCGCCGGCTGGCTGGGCGACGTGCTGAAGCTGCGCGTCACCGCCCCGCCCGAGCGGGGTCGCGCGAACGCCGCCGTGGAACGCCTGCTGGCCGAGGCCCTCGCCGTCCCGCCCCAGGCCGTGCGCGTGGTCGCGGGTGGCAGCTCGCCGCGCAAGCTCGTCGAGATCTCGGGCGTCACGCGCGCGCAGCTGCTCGCGCGCCTGGGGCGTCCGGACCGGGACTGAGGCGGGCGCCCGCCGCTACGCCTTTGCGCTGGGGCGCGCCCCGGTGCGCTCGAGCCAGCTCGCCAGATTCTTCAGCGCCGGGTCGACCGGCTGACCGACCAGCGCGCCGAACTCGAGGAATGCGTAGAGCACGACGTCCGCGAGCGTGAAGCGACCGGGCACGATCGTCTCGCGTCCCGCGAGCCTCGTGTCGAACCACGCGAGCCCGTCGCGCGCGATCGCCTTCAGCCCGTCGGCGGCATCCGGCAGCGTGCGGATGCGGTCCTTGAACAGCGGCAGCCCCTCGGCGAAGCGGAAGCCGTCGGCCATCGGCTGGGTCACCTTCCACTCGACGCGCCGCACCCACATGCGGGTCTCCGCGCGCTCGACCGGCGTGGAGCCGATCAGCGGCGGCTTCGGCTTCTGCTCCTCGATCAGCTCGCAGATCGCGACCGTCTCCGAGATGATCGGTCCGCCCTCGAGCTCGACGCAGGGCAGCTGGCCGGCGGGGTTCTTGCCGAGATAGGGCTCGCGGCGGTTCGCACCGCCGCGCAGATCCACCTCTTCGACCTCCGAGAACGAGAATCCCTTCTCGGCGGCGAACATCCGTACGAGCTTCGGGTTGGGTCCGATCGAGTCGTAGAGCTTCACGGGATCTCCTGGAGGGACGTGTGCGGGCCAGCGGGTCGAGACCCTACCACGACCGGGCGGGGGTGCATCACGGTTTGCGACGCGGCAGCGCAGCGAAGAAGCTGGCGTCGTCCCGGCGGACGAGCAGCAGCGCGGTCTTGTCCGCCTCGCGCAGCGCCTTCTCGGCCTCGAGCCCGCCCTTCACCGCCGAGCGCTCGACCTCGACGATCACGTCTCCGGCGCGCAGGCCCGCGGTGTCGGCCGGGCCGCCGGGATAGACCCGCGTGATCACCGCGCCCTCCTGCTGGCCGAGCCCGAGGCGCTGGCGCAGATCCGGCGGGACGTCGGTGATGTCGAAGCCGAACGCGGTGGAGCCCGTGTCGTCCTCTTCGGCCGCGGACGGAACCGGCGCCCCGGCGTGCTCCTCGGGCAGCTCGGCGACGGTCACCCGCCTGGTCTCGCGCTCGCCGTTGCGCAAGACGACCACGTCCACCTCGCTGCCGGGCGCGGCGGACGCGACCGCCCGGGGCAGCTCGCGCATGCGGCGGATCTCGTGGTCTCCGAAGCGCACGATCACGTCCCCACGCTTCAGTCCCGCCTGCTCGGCCGGACCTCCGGAGGTCACCTGGGACACGAGCGCGCCTTCCTGGCTGGCGAGCTTCATCACGTCGGCCAGGTCCGGGCTGATCGGCTGCACCGCCACGCCGAGCCAGCCGCGCGACACGCGACCCTTCTGCTCGAGCTGGGGCAGGATCTCCTTCGCGAGGTTGACCGGAACCGCGAACCCGATCGTGTTCGCCTGCGGATTGATCGCGGTGTTGATGCCGATCACCTCGCCGGCCAGATTCAGCAGCGGGCCGCCCGAGTTGCCCGGGTTGATGGCCGCGTCGGTCTGGATGAAGTCGTCGTAGGGTCCCTGACCGATGTCGCGACCGGTGGCGCTCACGATGCCGGCGGTGACCGTGTGGTCCAGGCCGAACGGGCTTCCGACCGCGATCACCCAGTCGCCGGGCAGCAGCGCGTCGGAGTCGCCCAGCGGAAGCGCGACGTAGCTGCGCTCCGCCTCGGCGCGCACCAGCGCCAGGTCGGTCTTCGGGTCCCGGCCGACGATCGACGCCGGCGAGCGGGTCCCGTCGGAGAAGACCACCTCGATCTTGTCGACCTGGTCGACCACGTGGTCGTTGGTGACGATCAGCCCGTCCTGCGAGATCACGAAGCCGGAGCCCAGGCTCGGAACCGTGAAGCTGCGCGGCTCGGGCGCCTCGCCCGGGCGCGGCGAGCCGAAGGGGCTCTCGCCCCCGAACAGGTCGCCGAACGGACCGAAGAACGGCAGGCCGAAGTTCGGCGAGGAGTGCACCGTCTTCGAGGTGTGGACGTTCACGATCGCCGGTGCGGCGCGCTTCGCGAGCACCGCGAAGCGGGAGTGCTCGCCGTCGCCGGCGACGATCGCGTCGGGCGGCGTACCCGTCTCGACCGCGGCGGGCCGCTCTGGGAGCCCGTTCGGCTCGGACGACCGACGCGACAGCGCGTCGGGCGCGGCGAGCACGCCACACCACGCGAGCGCGAGACCCGCCGCGCATCCGAGCAGCAACGCCAGTCCCAGCGAGATAATGCGCCTCATCGTCTCACCCTCCATGCCTGGCCGACCGCGGCCCGGACGGAAGACTAGGCCCACGCGGAAGAGCTGCCCATGGGGTCGTACCCTACCCTCGGGCGCCACCGACCCATGCGAGATGGCCGGACCCCGATGAGGCAGCGCCTGGGATCGACGAGAGGTCGGGCTCCGCCGTCCGCCCTCGCGCTCAGTCTCGCCAGCTCCTCAGCGCGTGCCAGCTCCAGGCGACCGCGCCGGCGAGCAGGATCGTCCCGAAGACCAAGCCTTCGAGCTTGCGCAGATCGCCCAGCAGACGTTCCAGGCCCGCGCCGACCAGATAACCGGCTCCGCCGATCAGCACCACCCAGACGACGCCACTCGCCGCGTTGAGCAGCGCGAAGCGAAGCGGCGAGACCCCGCTCATGCCGAGCGCGAGCGGCGCGACCAAGCGGAGCCCATAGGCGAAGCGAAAGCTCCAGATCACCATGCTCTCGCGCTCCGCGATCCACCCACGTGAGCGCTCGACGCGACGCTCGAGCTCCGGCCGCCTCGCCAGGAAGCGGCGGCCGTGCCGGCGTCCGATGAAGAACCACAGCTCGTCACCGAGCACCGCGCCGAGGAAGGCGGTGATGCAGACGCTCGGGAGATCGAGATACCCGCGATGCGCCGCGAACCCGGCGAACAGCAGCACGGTCTCGCCCTCCAGGAAGGTCCCGGCGAAGACGGCGAGCAACCCGTAGCGCGCGAGCAGTGTCTCGAGCAAGCGTCCGATCCGTTCAGCGCTGGCCGGGCCCCGGGCCCGCTTCCCGCCTGATCGCGGGAAGCTTCATCGGACACAGCGTGATCACACGGCTCGTGTCTACGGTGACGAGGCCGTCGTTCGGCACGGTACGCCAGCTCGGATCATCGGTCAGCGGCTCGGACGCCACGGCCACGGCGTGCTCGTCCTCGTCCGCCTCGATCAACCGGGGAACGCCCGCACCAGCTCCTGCAGCGAGGCCTCTCCGTTCGCGACCGGCGCGGTCTGTGCGGCCGCGTCGAGTGCGGACCACTCGTCACCCGGCGCGCGACCGCGACGCGGCGAGGCCATGCTCTAGCCGACTGTCGGGCGGCAGCGGCGCCGGCGGCGGCGGCGGCGATGCTCCAGGTAGGCAGCGACCGTCGCTCGCAGGTCGAGCTCCTCGATCTCCAGGTCGAAGGCCGGCGGCCGCGGCGGGAAGCCGACGCGGTATGCGCGCCCGTCGGCGGTGCGCTCGAGGTGGCCGTAGTCGACCAGCAGGCGGCGGATGCTCACGTGATCGGTCTCGATCGCAGGGGCGACGTGCTGCTTCCATTCGCGCAGCAGGTCGTTCACCTCCGGCTCGCTGTAGCGGCGACCGCTGTCCATGCCCATCACGATGCTCTTGATCAGCACCTCGCGGTCGTCGCGCCGGCGTGGAAAGCGGCGCGGGCCGCGATCGGCGCCGACGCGGCACAGGCGATGGACGAAGTCCTCGAGCTCGATCACGCTGCGCCTCCGACGGTCGCGCCCACGGCGCATGGTACCGTCGGCGGGCGGCCGGTGTCCCGCCGCCGGCGCTAGCGACCGCCCTGCTCGCGCCGACCCCGCTGGATCAGCTCGTCGAGCCGCGAGAGGAAGCGCGAGCGATCCCTGGCCGAGATCGGCGGCGGTCCGCCGGTGACGACGCCGCTCTCGCGCAGGTGGGCGCCGAGGTCGCGCGTCGCCAGCCGGCCGCCAATCGAGTCCTCGTCGAACACGCGGCCGTCGCTGCCGAGCACGCGCGCCCCCGCCTCGAGACAGCGCGCCGCGAGCGGGACGTCCGCCGTCACCACCACGTCGCCCGACCGCACGTGCGCGACGATCCAGTCGTCCGCCGCGTCGGGGCCCTGCTCGACGACGACGCGTCGCACGCCGAGGCCCTCGGGCACGAACATCCGCGAGTTCGCGACCAGCGCCACCGGGATGCCGTAGCGCGTCGCGACCACGTAGACCTCGTCCTTGACCGGACAGGCATCCGCATCCACGAAGATCTCGATGACGTCCCCCCGCGCAAAGCCGGTCGGAAGATAGCGACGCAGATCGCGACCGGTGGGGATCGGGGTGGTACCCTCTGCGGGCGCGCTCACCCGGAGGCAGCGTGACGGATCCGGTCGACGACTTCCTCACCCGCTGGCATCGCTTCGTCGCGGATCGGGACGCGGCGATCCTCGCCCCGCTGCTCGCACCGGACGTGTCGCTGGCATCACCGCCGCACCAGGCGAAGTTCGAGGGGCCCGAGCTGGTGCTGCACCTGCTCGACCTGATCGTCCACACCATCGAGGACTTCCGCTATCGGCGGCAGTGGCGCGACGGCCGGGAGATCGCACTGGAGTTCACCGGACGGGTGGGCGAGTGCGAGCTCCAGGGCATCGACCTGATCCACCTCGACGCACAGGCCCGACTCGGGAGTCTCGACGTGCTGATGCGCCCGAAGAGCGCGATCGAGGCGCTCGAGCGCATCATCGCGCCGCAGATGATCGCCTACCTGGCCCGGCGGCGGCAGGCGTCCGCGTGAGCGACGAGCTGCTGCACCAGCGCGGGGCGACCCTGGTGCGCCGGCAGCGGCTGGCGCCGGGCGAGGCGACGCCCTGGCACCGCGACCCCCATCACCGCATCTCGATCGTGCTGCGGGGCGAGTCGCTGGCGATCGAGTTTCGCGACGGCGCGCCCGCCGAGTCGCAGTCGCTGCACCCGGGCCAGTGCGACTGGGAGGAGCCCTGCCAGCGCATCCACCGCGCGGTGAACACCGGAGCCGGCGAGTACGAGGAGCTGACGATCTTCCTGCTCGACGCGCCGGGCGCAGACCCTCAGCCGAGAGGCGACGAACCGGAGGAACGATGTCCCTGAACATGAGCCGTAGCGAGCGCGAAGCCTTCCTCGCGGGCGTCCACGTGGGCGTGGTCGGCATCGCCGAGCCGGGCCGCGCGCCGTTGCTGGCACCGATCTGGTACGGCTACGAGCCCGGTGGAGAGCTGTGGTTCGTGACCGAGCGCGGCTCGCGCAAGGGCCGCCTGCTCGAGCAGGGCGGTCGCGTCAGCCTGTGCGCGCAGAGCGAGGCGCCCCCGTACAAGTACGTGAGCGTCGAGGGCCCGATCACCGGGATCGCGCCCTCCGACCTCGAACGTCACGAGCGCCCGCTGGCCCGCCGCTACCTGGGCGAGAAATTGGGCGACGAGTACATCGAGTCGACCGGCGGTGCCGGGGAACGCGCCGACAGCGTGATCGTGCGCATGCGGCCCGAGCGCTGGCTGACGGTCGACTACGCCAAGGAGTTCTTGGCCGCGGGCGACTGACCGCAAGCCGGCTTCTCCGGATGCGGCCCGCGCGCCCGCGGTGGCCACCACTTCGGCTCAATCCGGCAGCGCGTAGTCGTTGCGCAGCGCCGGATCGCTGCTCGCGTACTCGACGAACTCCCAGTCGTTGCCCTCGCGGTCGTGGAAGTACACGCGCCGGCGGTGGGGATGGGCGTTGGGCACCGTCGAATCGCGGTAGCCCGCCGCGCTGAGCCGCTCGCGCAGCGCCTCGACGTCGTCCACCTCGTAGCCCAGGTGATTGGTGCCGGGCTTGCCCGCGTAGGGAACCCACGGCTCGGGCGCCTCGGCGTTGGCCTCGTTGAGCGCCAGGTAGGTCTCGCCGGTGCCCACGTGCACCCAGCGCGTTCCCCAGCCGGTGCGCCCCTCGCCCCGGACCGAGAACTCCGGGAACGCGCTGCGCACGAAGCGCAGCATCTCGTCGACGTCCCGAACGCAGAGGTTCGCGTGCTCGAGTCGGACTGCCATGGCCTGCTCCTTCTGCCGCTCTCGCGGCTCGCGGCGCGCTGACGGCCGGGCGGCCGTCTGGCGGCAGGATCGGCGAGCCGAGCGGCTCCGCGCACCCGGACCGCTGCTGCAATGGCGACTGGCTGCTCCAGCAACCGGCCGGAGCGCCGCGAGTGCGCTGCGGCCGGCGCCGCCCGTTCAGCCGGCGGGCTCGCCCTCGGGAAAGCGCTCGCCGAACTCCTCGAGCTCGATCGCGAGGCCGTTCGTGACGAACGAGATCGTGTGGTAGAAGCCGACCAGCACCAGCAGCTCGACGATCTGGTCGGCCGCGAACAGCGCCGAGAGCTCGCGCCAGATCCCGTCGTCCAGCCGCGAACGCTCGTGCAGCGCGTCGACCAGACGCACGATCGCGCCCTCCCGGGCAGACCAGCGCGGGTCGTCGCCACGCCACTGCCGGGTGCCGGCGATGGTCGCGTCGGACAGGCCGAAGCGCCGCGCGAAGAAGGCCACGTGCACGCCCCACTCGTACTCGGAGCCACAGCGGGCGGTGGTGCGCAGGATCGCCAGCTCCCGGTCCGGGCGCTCGATCGAGCCGCGGTCGAGCAGATTGCCACCGCGGATGCGAGCGAGCACCCGGGGGTTGTGGGCGAGGGTCCGGAACAGCCGCAGCGGCGCCACGTCCGGCGGCATCATCGCGGCCAGCTCGGCCGCCAGCGCGTCGGGATAGGGAGGCTCGAGGGGGGCGAGGCGCGGCATCGGGTCCTCCGGTGCGGTGTGCGCCGCGGGTGCGGCAAGCGCTATCGTTTATGTAGCAATGGATTGCTACGTTTTCAATAGCAATGGTGCACGCGCGGGGGATGCGTGAGCGCGCCGCGGCCGGGACGGCCGGTCCGGGGCTCGCGCTCCGGACGCCCGCTGATGGCGGCGCTCGACCTGCTGGGTCGGCGCTGGGCGCTGCGCGTGCTGTGGGAGCTGCGGACGGGTCCGCACACCTTCCGCTCGCTGCGCGAGGCCTGCGAAGACCTGTCTCCCAGCGTGCTGAACGCCCGGCTGCGCGAGCTGCGCGAGGCGGGGCTCGTCGAGCGCAGCGACGAGGGCTACGCGCTCTCGAGCCAGGGCCGCGCGCTCGGCCGGGCGCTCGGCCCACTCGATGCGTGGTCGAAACGCTGGCAGCGCTCGCTGCCGTAGCCAGACCCGGGTTTGCGCGATCGGAGTGCCGCGGGCACGCTGTTCGTGACCCTGGTCCGGGTGCGCTCGCGGGACGTCGATCGCGAACTCTGAGCCGCGCATCCGGGAGGACTCGCTCTGGCCGCCCTGCCCCGCAGCCTGCTGATCGCCGGCATCGTGCTCGTGGCACTGGCGCTGCTGCTCCAGCTGGCGCCGTCCCTGCCGCTCGGCCGGCTGCCCGGCGACCTGCGCATCGAGCGCCCGGGCCTGCGCGTGTTCCTGCCGATCACGACCTGCCTGCTGCTGTCCGCGCTGCTGTCGGGGCTGATCTGGCTGATCAGCCGCTGGCGCTGAGTCCGTCCTCGGCGGCGCCCTCGCCTTCGACGATGTCGACCCGGGTGCCGACGTGGACGCGATCGAACAGCTCGATCACGTCGGCGTTGCGCATGCGCACGCAGCCGTGGGAGGCCGGCCGGCCGAGGCTCGCCTCGTCGGGGGTGCCGTGGATGTAGATGTGACGGCGTCGGGTATCCAGCTCGCCGGCGCAGTTGCGACCGGGCTCGAGACCGGACAGCCACAGGATGCGCGTCAGGATCCAGTCGCGTCCCGGCTGCGCGTCCACCCGCGCCGGAGTGCAGATCTCACCGGTGGCCCGCCGCGCGACGAAGACCGCACCCGGTGGCGCGCCGGCGCCGATCAGCGCGTGGATCAGGTGGCGTCCGCGCGGCGTGCGCTGGCTGCCGAGGCGCTCGCCCGCGCCGCGGCGGGCGGTGGACACCGGGTAGTCGGCCAGCAGCGCGTCGCCTTCGCGCAGCTCGAGCCGCTGTCGGCCGAGATCGATGCGGATGCGCCGCGTCATGCCCGCCCCGTCAGGCTCCACCCCGGGCCAACCATAGCGGGTGCGGTGCCCGGCGATCCGCGCCACACCCGTGTGGTAGCCTCGCCCGGCCCGTCCGGAAGAGGAGACCCCGCTTGGCCGAGATCCTCGACGTCACCGACGCGTCCTTCGATCGGGAGGTGCTCGCCAGCGAGCTGCCCGTGCTCGTGGACTTCTGGGGCGATCACTGCCCGGCCTGCCGCCGGATCTCCCCGATCCTGCGCGAGCTGGCCGAGGAACGCGCGGGTCGGGTCAAGATCGTCAAGGTCCACGCCGCCGAGAATGCCCGCACCGCCGCGCGCTACGGCGTGCGCGCGATGCCCACGGTGCTGGCGTTTGCGGCCGGCGACGTGCGCGGCCAGCTGGTCGGGGCGCGACCCAAGTCCGACTTCCTGGAGCTGATCGAGCGCGCCCGGCCCTGACGCCCAGCGGGGCTCAGGGTGGCAGCCGGTTCGGCCGAAAACGCGGCGATGGGCCCGAGTCGATCGGAGCGCGTCGCGCGGCGATTCCGGCGCGAGCACGCGCGGGGGAGCGATCCGCGATGAGCGAGTGGGCACTGGTCTTCGCGGTGCTCGTGATCCCGCTGGCCGTGCTGGCGCTCGCCGCCCTCGGCATGCGCGCCCTCGGCCTGCTCGAGCGCATCGCCAATGCCCTGGAGTTCATCGCGAAGTCGCTGACCCACGAGGGGGCGCCGCTGCGCGCCTCGGGGGACGTGCCGGCGGACGTGCGCGAGTCGGTGGCCTACGCGTTCCGGGCGCTGGCCGAGGAGCTCGAGCGATGAGCGAGTCGCTGTCGCTGTTCGCGCTGCTGTTCCTCGTGCTCTGCGTGGGCGCGCTCGGCGCGATCGTCGCCCGCATCGTCCACTCGATCGAGCGCGCCACCCGCGCGGTCGAGCGGCTGGCCGAGGCGACCCGGGAGTCCGGCGAGCCCGGGTCCGTCCACGGCCTGCGCTAGCAGCGCTGCCCCAGGATCCGTTGCCGGCTCAGCCGACGCCGCAAGCGCATCCTCGCCTGCTAGGGCCGGCGCACCGGGTCGAGGTCCGCGATCGTCGCGCGCACCGCCAGCAACCCGCTCAGGTTGCGCGCGCCCAGCGCGATCGCATAGGCCCAGGCCACGCCGATCGCTCCGAAGCGACTCCCCAGCACGACGATCGCGACCAGCATCACGACCAGCGAGACCCCGTTGATGCGCAGCAGTGCGGTCTGCCGGTGGGTCATGCTGAGAAAGCTGCCGACCAGGCCCGACGCGGAGCTGATCGCCTGGCCCAGCGCGACCACGTAGAGGAAGCGGGCCCCCTCGCGGAACTCGGGCCCGAAGATGCCGAGGATCAGCTGCGGGAGGAGCAGGAAGATCGCGAGGATCGGGGCGTAGGTGAGGATCGAGAGCCAGCGCGAACGTCGGAACGCGCTGCGCAGCGCGGCCCCGTCTCCCTGGTCGTAGTGGCGCGCGAAGCGCGGCGAGAAGTCGCTGATCAACGCGTCCTGGATCGCCGCCGCCAGCGCGACCAGTCGCGCGCTGACCCCGAACAGCGCGATCTCGGCGGCGCCCGCGAACTGCGGCATCAGCAGCAGCGGCGCGTTGTTGATCGCCGAGTTCACGAGGCCCACGCCCCAGAGTGGCGCCAGCGTGCGCGGACGGAAGAGGTCGCCCAGCGGGCGCGCCGTCGTCGCCGGCCCGGCCGCGGCGCGCCCGAGCAGCAGCAGCCCGATCGCGATCGCGACGCCGAGCGCGAGCACCGCGACGTTTGCCCACAGCAGCGAGTCCGCCGACAGTGGCAGCCCCCGCACCACGCACACGCCGATGAACGCCAGCAGCCCGACCGGCAGCGCGGTGTACTCGAACATCAGGCCGAGCTCCGGACGGGAGCGCGCCTTGAAGGCCGAGGCGGCGATCCGCAGCGTGATCCAGAGCGCGCCCGCGACCACCGCCGCGCGCAGCACGTACGCGAGCTCCGCTCCGCCGAGGCTCTGCTCGGCCAGCTGCGGGGCGAGGGGCAGGATCACCGCCCCGATCCCCAGCGCCGCGAGCAGCACGAGCCCGAGGCAGCGTGCCAGGTAGCGGTTCGAGCCGGCGCGGTCGCCCGCCCCTTCGAGCACCGACACCACCCGCAGCGTGTTGACCGGCAGCCCCAGCGCCCCCACCTGGGCGAGCCAGCGGTACCAGGCCTGGAACAGGTAGAAGACGCCGAGCCCCTCGGCGCCGAGCACTCGCCCGAGCGCGACGTTCAGCACGAACTGCGCCCCGGTGCCCAGCCAGCGCGAGATCAGCAGGCGCGCGAGCCGCAGCGGGCTCTCGCCCAGCAGTCGCGCCAGGCTCCGGCGGCCGACTGCGGCCGTCGCGGGCGTCCCCGCGCCCACGCCTTCACTCATGACCCGCTAGCTCCTCGCCCGACCGTGGGAGAGCACCCAGGCCAGGCGCGAGGGCCGCTGCGTCTGGGGCGGGGCGTCCACCGCTTCGCTCTCGAAGGCCGGCCGGAAGCTGACCCCCATCGTCGCCATCAGCCACATCACGCGGTTGGTCTGCACGTCGTGGGTGAGGCCGAAGACCATGAACCCGATGAAGGCCATCGTCAGGCCCTCGTTCAGGCTGCGCCAGATCGGGTAGGCGCCCAGCGGCAGGCTCGCGTTCTTGCGGATGATCCCGAGGTAGGTCACGAACACCAGCCCCACCGCGGCCAGCCCGAGCAGCCCGGTCTCGAGCGCGATGCCGAGGATCGTGAAGTGGGTGCCGTGTGCGGCGATCGCACTCAGCGGGTCATGGCTGAGGATCGCCTTCGAGAGCCCGACCCCGGTGATCGGGTTCATCAGGATCGCGCGCAGGCGCGACTCGATCATGTCCACGCGCGCGCCGAACTTCGTGCCGCTGGTCTCGTAGCCGATCAGCTCGAGCACCTGCTCGATCACGTGGCCGAGCGACTCGATCTGGGTGACACCCACGATCAACGGAACCGCGACCACCATCACGAGCAGCGCGATCGAGGGACCCCAGTTGCGCGAGACGCGGATCAGCGGCCAGACGGCCAGGCCCAGCAGCACCGCGAGGTAGCTGCCCTGGGAGTCGGAGAGATAGACCGCGACCAGCAGGCCCGGCAGCGTCAGGCGCGCGAAGGTACGGAACAGCGTCAGGC
>Ga0209536_100004531_pt1 | contig 21937 bp, 20 predicted proteins | sample DeeMarSeWOR28_12_FD_187461 | JGI IMG/M metagenome (GOLD analysis project Ga0209536, IMG submission 187461) | Marine sediment microbial communities from White Oak River estuary, North Carolina - WOR-2-8_12 (SPAdes) (version 2) | ecosystem: Environmental > Aquatic > Marine > Intertidal zone >... | reverse complement strand
AGGCTTGGTTAAGCACTAAGCGCTTTTAAATGCTCCTTCGACAGTCTGCTTCGGGTCGGTATTTGCCGTCTACCATAATTTCACGGGGGTCTGCAGTGTGCCGTTCTCTGCCTCCTGCGAGGCGCCTGCAAGTGTCCGCTATCAGGAATTTACCGCTTGTATTGGTATTCGCTTTCGAGTGAAGGCCAGCGCGGCACTGTTTTTCGGGTTTTTTTAATGTGGCCCAGAACGAGAAAAGCCGGCTGAACGCATTCATACCGGCTTTTTCGGAATTTGGCTCCCCGGCCCAGGCTAGAACCGGGGACCCATTGATTAACAGTCAATTGCTCTGCCAACTGAGCTGCAGGGCCCCTTAGACGAACTTTTCCAACTGTACTACTTGTACCTGTAAATTATGAGGCTCCGTGCCGCTAATCGACCGCCGTGAGCGCGCAGACGAGTCGGCAGGGTCATATATGACCGGCTTCACGTCGCTTTTCTGGAGGTCCCCCCGTCCCGAACCGGGGATAATCGGCACCGGAGCGCAAAATCGGCGGTTCGGGCTTGACTCAGACCGTGCACAACTATTTAATACGCGCTTCCGCACTCCAAGCCCAGGTAGCTCAGTCGGTAGAGCAGGGGACTGAAAATCCCCGTGTCGGTGGTTCGATTCCGCCCCTGGGCACCATTTCCAGTCTTCCCTCGACGATTTTCGCATTGTTGAAATGAGCTGCTGTTCAGGCATTCGCACCAGGGTTCGAGATTAGCAGAGGGGTTTCATTTGTGTTTCATTGTGAGCCTTTAATTGGCAAATACGTTTTCATATGAAAATTATTTGATGCGTGTTAGAAAATAATTTGATATCGTCCTTGCAAAAATAGGGGAGGCACCGGTAATCGATGGCGGAGCTTTCGGAGCGCCAGGTCGAAATTACGGAGCGTTTACGCGAGGAAGGGTTTCTCGCGGTCGAAGCGCTCGCGGACCATTACAGCGTCACCACGCAGACCATCCGCCGTGACCTGACCACCCTGTGCGATCATGGCCTGGCGCGCCGTCGCCACGGCGGTATCGAACGTCCCGGCGGAGCCGGCAATCTGGCCTATGTCTCGCGCCAGATCCTCGCTCGAAGCGCCAAGCAGGCCATCGCTCGCGAAGTCGCGCGCCATATTCCCGACTATGCCTCGGTGGCATTCGGCATCGGCACCACGCCGGAAGTCGTCGCGACGGCGTTGCTCCATCATAAAGGCCTGCGTATCTTCACCAATAATCTCAACGTCGCCATGCTCGCCTGCTCCAATCCGAGCTTCGAGGTCAATATCGCGGGCGGCCGGATTCGCAACAGCGACTACGACGTTCTCGGGCCGGACATTGAAACCTTTTTATCGTCCTACATGTTCGATTTCGGGATTTACGGTGTCGCGGGCGTCAGCGAGCACGGCACCCTGCTGGACTTCTACGACGAGGAGGTGCGCGCGCGGCGCCTGATTCACGACAACAGCCGGGAGAACTTCCTGGTTCTCGACCACGGCAAATTCGGTCGCTCCGCCCACGTCAGGGGCGGCCAGATCGGCGAGGCCAGCAAGGTTTTTTGCGACGCCCGACCGCCGGGGCGAATCGTGGAAGCCCTGCAGGAATCGGGCAGTCAACTGGTGATATGCGCAGAGGATAAAACCGAATGACGGGCATCAACATCAATCATTTCGTCAAGAAATGGGGCGCCATGCGCGCGGTCGACGACGTTTCCTTCACCGCGCACGAGGGCACGCTGACGGTATTGCTGGGGCCTTCCGGCTGTGGCAAGTCGACCATTTTGCGCATGATCGCCGGGCTCGAGTCGGTCGACTCCGGCAGCGTCGACATCGGCGGCAACGAGGTGACCAACCAGGACCCGGCAAAACGCGGCGTCTCCATGGTGTTCCAGTCCTACGCGCTGTTTCCGCACCTGGACGTGCGCGAAAACATACTGTTCGGTCTGAAGGTGCGCCGCGTCGAGGCGCAGGAGCAGCAGAGGCGACTGGCGGATGCGGCGAAGATGGTGGGCCTGGAAAAATTGCTGGATCGCAAACCGGCGCAGCTTTCCGGCGGCCAGCGCCAGCGCGTGGCGCTGGCGAGGACCATCGTCGCCAAGCAGCCGGTGTGCCTTATGGACGAGCCGCTGTCCAATCTCGACGCCAAACTGCGCGCGGAGATGCGTGACGAAATTCAGCGCCTGCAGCGCACCCTGGGCCTGACCATGGTTTACGTGACGCACGACCAGACCGAGGCCATGTCCATGGCTGACCAGGTAATTCTGTTGAAGGATGGCAAGATCGTACAGGTCGGCACGCCGGCCGAGTTATACGATCGGCCATCGACCGATTTTGCCGCCCAGTTTCTCGGCACGCCGCCGATGAACGTGCTGCCCGCCGCCGATCTCGACGACCGGGTACCGCTGCCGGGCAGAGGCCATTACGTGGGCATCAGGCCGGAGAAGGTCATTGTCGGTGATTCCGGCCTCGCGGTGGAGGTTTCCGCCGTCGATTACATGGGCGCCGAGACCGTGCTGCGCCTGCGGTACCGTGACAATACCATCATGGCGCGGGTCGACGGCCGCGCCGGGGCGGTCGCCGGTGACCAGCTGCGGATTACCTGGAACCCGGCTGACGTGCACCTGTTCGATCAGTCGGGAAGGCGCTTGTAATGCTGCGGTCGGGCGACCGTTGCAGCGCCGGCCGGCGAAATTTCGCCGGGCCGGCAATGTTGGCGCAACGGAAGCGTGTCGGTTCTTTAATAGTTATAAATCTGAAATACCAATAATGGAGGAAGCACCATGTTCACGATAATCAAAACGAGGATGGTCCGGTTGATACTGGCTGCCTGTTTCGGCGTTTTTACCAGTGCCGCCCAGGCCGCAACCGAGCTGACCATGTATTACCCCGTCGCGGTCGGCGGGCCGTTGACCCAGGTGGTGGACGGCATCATCGCCGACTTCATGAAAGAAAACCCCGATATCAAGGTCAACGCGATTTACGCCGGCAACTACAATGACGCCCGCATCAAGGCGCTCGCGGCCTTGAGTAGCGGCGAGCCGGCGCAATTGTCCGTGATGTTCTCGATCGATATCTACGAACTCATCGAGCAGGACGCCATCGTCGCCTTCGACGATGTCGTCACCACGGCCGAGGACAGGAAATGGCTGGATTCGTTCTACCCATCGCTGATGGAGAATGGCCGCACCGGCGGCAAAACCTGGGGTATTCCGTTCCAGCGTTCGACCATCGTCATGTATTACAACAAGGACGCTTTCCGCGCGGCCGGCCTCGATCCGGAAAAGCCGCCCGCGACCTGGGATGAGCTGGCTGCCTCTGCTAAGAAACTGACCAAGGCGGACGGTTCCCAGTGGGGCCTGATGATTCCGTCGACCGGTTATCCTTACTGGATGTTCGGCGCGCTCGCCATGCAGAACGGCCAGGTGCTGATGAACGGCGCCGGTAACGAGACTTACTACGACGCGCCCGCCACCGTTGAAGCGCTGCAGTTCTGGAAAGACCTGGGCGCCAAGCACAAGGTCATGCCGCAGGGCACGATCGAGTGGGGTACGCTGCGGCAGAATTTCCTCGAGGGCAAAACCGCGATCATGTGGCACTCCACGGGTAACCTGACGACCGTCAAGAAAAGCGCGAACTTCGACTTCGGTGTTGCCATGCTGCCCGCCAACAAGCGCCGCGGCACGCCCACCGGCGGCGGCAATTTCTACATCTTCAAGCAGACCAGTGCCGAGGAGCGCACCGCCGCGATGAAGCTGATCAAGTATATGACCAGCCCCGAGGTCTCCGCCGAATGGTCTATCAAGACCGGCTACATGGGCGTGAGCCCGGCGGCATACCAGACCGCGAAACTGCAGGATTACGTCAAGGGTTTCCCCTATGCGGCGGTCGCGCGCGATCAGCTGGAGTACGCCACGGCCGAGCTGTCGACCTATGAGACCGGCCGTGTGCGCAAGGCGCTCGACGACGCCATCCAGGCGGCGTTGACCGATGCCAAAACGCCGGCGGAAGCGTTGAAAGAAGCACAGGGCACGGCCAGGCGCCTGCTCAGGGCTTACCAGTAGGACGAGATCCGGCGACGGCGTCGAGGGACGCCGTCACCGGGTTCGAACCGGCCCGAGGAATATTCCGTGCAATCGTCTAACATGATGCGCCACGTCTACGGCTGGCTGCTGTTGACGCCCGCGGCGATCCTGCTGATCACCTTTACCCATTACCCGACGGTAGCGACGGTTTACGAAAGCCTGTTTTCCAAGGGCACGTCGACGCGTCCCTCACGTTTCATCGGCATCGAAAATTACGAGTTGATGCTCGAGGACCCGATTTTCTGGAAGGTGCTGGTCAACAACCTGTGGTTTGCCCTGGGCACGATCCCCGCGTCGATCGGGCTCGCCATCGCCATGGCGCTGCTGGTCAACAAGGCCTTGCCGGGCCGCTCCTTCCTGCGCCTGGCCTATTTCACGCCGACCATCCTGCCGATGATCGCGGTCGCCAACATCTGGCTGTTTTTCTACTCGCCGGACATCGGCCTGATCGACCAGGTGCTCGGCCTGTTCGGCTTTTCCGGGCACAACTGGCTCGGCGACCCAGACACCGTGCTGGGCGCGATCATCATCATGACGATCTGGAAAGAGGCCGGATTTTTCATGATCTTTTACCTCGCGGCGCTGCAGCACCTGCCGCCCGAGCTGGAGGAGGCTGCCAAGCTCGAAGGCGCGTCGCGCTGGTATTACTTCCGCCGCGTCGTATTTCCGCTGCTGATGCCGACCACGCTGTTCGTGCTGATCAACGCGGTGCTGAACTCGTTCAAGCTGGTCGACCACCTGTTCGTGTTGACCAAGGGCGGGCCGGACAACGCCAGTAACCTGCTGCTCTACTACATCTACGAAAACGCCTTTTCCTACTTCGACACCAGCTACGCCGCAACCCTGACCGTGGTGTTGCTGACGATGTTGGCGCTGATGGCCCTGGCGCAATTCTTTATTCTCGACAAGCGGATTCACTACCGATGATCCAGGCGCAAAACACACCACGGAAGCGGTCGTTCGCGGACGTGTTGGAAACCTTCGCCGCATGGTTCATCGCTATCCTGTGGATATCGCCGCTGGCGTACGCGTTCTGGGCCGCCTTTCACGCCAGCGAATACGCCATCCATTTCGACCTGTTCGCGCCGCTCACGCTGGACAACTTTCGCCAGGCGCTGGACCAGGCGCCGTTCCTGCGCTACGGCTTCAACACCTTCGTGCTGGTCAGCATGCTGCTGGTCGGGCAGTTCGTGCTGTGCACTCTCGCCGCCTACGCTTTCGCCCGTTTCGAATTTGCCGGCAGTAACATCGCTTTCGGGTTGGTGCTGGTGCAGTTGATGATCACCCCGGAAATCCTGATCGTCGAGAACTACGGCACCATGGCCAACCTCGGCCTGGTCGACACCATCACCGGTATCGGGCTGCCCTACATGGCGAGCGCCTTCGGCATATTCCTGCTGCGGCAGACCTTCAAATCGACGCCGAAAGAACTCGAGGAAGCCGCGCGCCTCGAGGGCTGCGGCATGTTCGGCATCCTGTGGCGGGTTTACATTCCGCTGGCGCGGCCGACCTATCTGGCCTACGGGCTGGTCTCGATCAGCCACCACTGGAACAATTTCCTGTGGCCGCTGGTCATCACCAATTCGGTCGAAACCCGCCCGCTGACCGTCGGTCTCGGTATTTTCGGCGCGCCGGAATCGGGCGTCGACTGGTCGATCGTATCGGCGGCAACGCTGCTGTCGGTCGCGCCGCTGCTGATCGCCTTCCTGCTGTTCCAGCGCCAGTTCATCCAGTCCTTCATGCACTCCGGTATTAAATGACGCGCATCCTGTCGTGGAATATCCAGAATGGCAAGGGCAACGATGGCAAGATCGCCCTCGATCGTATCGCCGGCGTCATCGAGTCGACCGGCGCTCCTGACGTCATCTGCCTGCAGGAGGTATCGCGCGGCCTGGAGCTCGAACCCGGTAACGCCGCGCCGGATCAGGTCGCCGAACTCGGGCGCTTGTTTCCAGATTACGAGATTGCTTTCGGCATAGCTTTCGAAGCCTGCCCCTCGGGTGCAGCGCAACGCTGGCAGTATGGAAATGCGGTGCTGAGCAAACTGCCACTGCTGATGGTGGTTTCACACCCGCTGCCGCGGCCCGGCGTCGAGAACCTGCGGCACATGACCCGCCAGGCCACCGAGGTCGTGGTTGCAGACAGCGCGGGACCGCTGCGCATAGTCACCACCCACCTGGAATTTCACAGCGCGGTTCATCGCCTGGCCCAGGTCGAGCGCCTGCGCGACCTGCAGCGCGAAGCCCTGGAGGAAACCGCGCTGCCGCCGCGCACCGACCGCGCCGGCCCCTATCAGCAGGTCGCGAGACCGGCGGACGCGATCTACTGCGGCGACTTCAACATGCTGCCCGATTCGGAAGAATGCCGGCGCCTGCTCTCGCCGCTGGCCGCGCAACCCCGGCCTTTCGAAGATGCCTGGACGGCGCTTTTCCCCGATCGCGCGCATGACCCGACCTGCGGCATTTACGACCACAGGCAGTGGCCCGAAGGCCCGCATTGCCGGGACTTTTTCTTCGCCACCGGCCGCTGTGTCGAGGCGTTACGCGACCTGCGCGTCGACACGCAGACGGACGCCTCGGACCACCAGCCGCTGCTGCTCGAACTCGGCGATCGGATTACCTGATAACGGGGCCGCAACGTAATTTCAGCCCCCGGGCGTCATTCATCATGATTTTCAAACGTCTGCCCGATGAGCGGCCGCTGCGAATCTGGAAATCTAGAGTTGTCTATCTTCGACGATACCTGCCAGGTATGCGGCGATCATCAGGTCGAGATGGGCTCCGCCCCCGTTTTTGTAGAGCGTGATTTCTTCGTCCGAATCTCTCCGGCAAGGTCTCTTGACGAGTTCGAACAGGTCGCCACGAATATCGCTTGCCGAGATTACCCCCGAATCGATCGGTAGGCTGATGTCTCCCGTTTGCTCGAGTGTCGTGTCATAACAGTCGACATAAACTGACGACTTTCGAATAAGCGCGTCATCGCTTTCACGCATAGTCCGGGAGTAAGCGCCGACAAGGTCGATATGAGTGCCGGGTCTGACGCAGGAGCCTTTTACAAGGGGTTCTGCAGAAGAGGTCGCCGCGGTCACAATATCCGCTGCCGCTATCGCCTGATCCAGGTTGACGGCTACCTGCGCATCGATATGTTTCTCTGCCAGCTTGTTACACAGTGCTGCCGCTTTTTCCGTGGTGCGATTCCAGATACTGACGCGGGTAAGCGAAGGTCGTACCGAAACATGAGCCTCGATCAGGGCCTGGGCAATAGGCCCCGCGCCGATACAAAGCAGATGTGTGCTATCGGGACGCGAGAGCAGGGCCGACGCCAACGCGGAATCGGCAGCCGTTTTCCATGCGGTAAGCGGTGGCCCGGCAACGAGCGAACGAATTCGCCAGTCTTCTTCACGAAAGACAATAAACAGCGCATCCTCTGCCGGCTGCGGCGGCATAGCTTGCAGATTGGGTGGGTAAATCGCGGCCACCTTCATGCCGATCCCGATCCCCTCCAGGTGCACCGCTTTCCCGAGCAGGTGACCGGGACCGCTGTCGATAGCCATTTCTTTTAGTATTGGCAGGTTGCTACTATGGCCATCTCGCAAGATGGAAACGGCCAATGGCCAGTTCATGATGCTATCGATCAGCTCCTGACCGATGTAAGGCAGGCTCATGCGGGGGCTTACCGGATAGCGATCAGGTCGTGAATACCGCTTTCCCCAACACTTTCATATCCGGTTCGATACCCAGCCCCGGCGCGTCGGAGGCCTGCATGAAACCACCATCAACCGTCGGTCCGCCGGCGGCGATTGAAATCGTATGATAATCATGAAAAGCCGAGGACTGAAAATGGAAGCGGCCCGGCGTGGATTGCGCCAGGTGGGCAATCGCTGAAGTCGCAATTTCGCCGCCCCAACTGTCTTCGATGGTCATAACGATTCCAAGCGAGATGCAGAGGTCACGAACCTGTCGGGCCCGGGTCAGCCCACCCATTCGATTTATCTTCAGGTTTATCAGGTCCATCGCGCGGTCGTTATAGCCGCGTAGCAGGACCGACATGCTATCCATGCACTCATCCAGGATCATTGGCAAGTCGGTATGCTGACGAACGTTGAGGCATTCCTCGTAAGTCAGGCAGGGTTGCTCGATATAAAGGCTTATATTGTGGTCACTGCCCAATGTGCGGACTGCATTCACGACGCGAATTGCATCGTGCTGGGCCCAGCCGGTATTTGCATCCGCGTCCATCACTTCTCCAGGTGCCATCGCCGCGGCGACTTTCCGGAAACGTTCGATATCGGTCGTAGGATTTTCGCCGACCTTCATCTGGAACTGGCGGAATCCAAGCTCCCGGTATTCCGCAACGCGATCAGCCATTACATCGGGATCGGTTCGGGAAATGACTTTAAAAAGGTTGATCTTATCCTGCCTCTTGCCACCGAGCAGCAGGTAAACCGGCTGGCCAGTTGATTTTCCAAGGATGTCCCAGCAAGCCATATCGACGGCGGACTTGACATAGGGGTGACCTTTCAGAAGCAGATCCATCCGATCATTGATGCAGTCCAGCTCTAGCGGGTTCTGACCTATCATGTCCGGGGCAATCTTGGCTATCCCGGCGCGAGCGCCTTCAGCATAGGCCGCGAGGTAAGATGGGCCGAGTGGGCAGGTCTCGCCATAGCCGGTAATGCCTTCATCGGTTTCGATCGCAACAACCGTGCTGTCGAACGCTGAAAATGATTGTGTCGACCAACTGTAGGATCCCTCCTTCATTGGCAGGTCAACCTGATAAACTGATATCCGGGTTATCTTCACTTGACAATCTCCTGCAGGACCAATGCCTGATGGATACTGGTCTGTTTCGCTGGACCGTATCGAATTAGTAGTAAAATCGCCGTTCGACTTTAGCGCCAATTGAGGCTGGAGAATTGTACATAGGGGTCAAAAAATCGTAAACTCGATGACGCTTAGCCTGGTGCGCCAAAGATGAATTACCGACGAAACTATGATTTTCTCGGGCCATTAAAACCACAGCCCCAAACCAAGCCATTACTGCGAATCGGCATCGCACCGACTCCTGATTTCACCTTGTTCTCGCTTTCGAATCTTGTCGAATTCCTGCGCCATTCGGCTGACGAGAGTGATTTCAGCCGACAACTATACTGCTCGTGGACGCTACTGTCGCACAACATGGACAGAATACGGTCGAGTTGTGGGTTGGAAATTACACCTACCGAAGTATTCTGTGATCCGACATCTTTTGACTATGTTGTCATCCATGGAGGTTTGCTGCATTCCCGGGCTCCGATTCCTGACGAATTATATGAGTACATCCTGGACGCCTGGCGCAAGGAGGTCCCCCTGATAGGACTTTGCTCCGGTCAGTTCCTGATGGCCGAGTTAGGGCTACTCAACGGCCGTAAATGTGCGGTTCATTTTTCGCACGAAAAAGCGGTGAGAGACCTTTTCCCGCAGATTGTGCCGATAACCACCAAGCCCTATGTGAAGGATGGACCTTTTATTACCTGTCCGGGCGGACTGGCGGCGCTGAGTCTTGCCGCGGCGCTCGTCAGTGAGCATTGCGGTATTTCGCGGGCGCAAAAGGCATTGCATTACTTCCTGGCCGACGACAGTGTGAGTGGCACCAGGGAATCGATGTCGCGTGAAGGCGAACCGGATTTAAGCTGCAGTGATCGGCGAGTTACCCGGGCCGTTGGCCTGATGCGCCAGAAGAGCTTCGAGGCAACCTCGATCGAAGAGATCGCGCAGCAGGTCGGGACCACGAAAAGAGAACTGACCCGGTTGTTCAATAAATATCTCAGGATGCCCCCGGGGGAATACTGGCGAAGCCTGCGGCTCAGTTCGGCGCGGTGGATGGTGGTGAATACCGACCGTTCCATTGCTCAGATAGCTTACGAATGCGGTTTTACCGATAGCTCACACCTGATCCGCTGGTTCAAGCGAAGTTTCGATAAGACCCCCACCGAAATGCGGCGCATTCATGGCGATATTGGTGGGTACTGAGCGGGCTGGTGAATTTATCTGGCCGCTACACATTCTTACGCTTTTTTGTCCTTGATATACAATACGCCCGACGGGGCATTCTGTCAGATTGATTCGAGTTCTTGTCGAAATTATCAGATGACCTGAAAAATGCATCATGCGGCAAGAAACTTAAATCTTAAAACCCAGGAGGAAGCAATGAAGAATTGGTCAGTTACCGGTTTTGTCTTATCGGTCGCTTTTGGATTGGCGACGATTTCTCTACCCGCCGCAGCAGATAAGCTGGACGATATCATCTCATCCGGAAAGATAAGATGCGGCATCATGCTGGACGTACCTCCGGTGGGTATGCGCGACAACAACAACAATCCGGTCGGTTACGACGTCGAATTTTGCATGGATCTGGCAAAAGCTCTTGGTGTGGAAGCGGTAATCGTCGAGACGCCGGCCCCCGACAGGATTCCGGCTATTCTTTCCGGTCGCGTCGACATCGGTGTCGCATCGGCGACGAATTCGCTGGAACGCGCCAAGTCGGTCGCCTTTTCTATTCCTTACCAGATATGGGATGTCGGAGTTGCCATCGCAGCCAATAACACCGAAATCACAACCTACATGGACCTGAAAGGTAAAAAGGTGGGCACGGTTCGAGGAACGACTGGCGAGGTGGCCTTTCTCAACGACCTGAAACAATGGGGCGGTGGTACGTCGCACATTTCCTATGGTTCGAACGCAGAACAGTTTCTCGCGCTGTCGCAGGGTAAAGTCGATGCAATCATCGAAAGTACAGCCATCTTTGGTGAATACGCAAAAGGGGCCGGCAAGGGCAAAATCAAGGTTTGCTGCAGTGTCACCACCGCACCCGCGGACTGGACTGGCTTGATGGTGAAACGCAGCGACCAGGGGCTTCTCAATTGGGTAAACCTGTTCGTCTGGCACCAGTATAAAGACGGTCGCACCGACGAACTGTATCGTAAATGGTTCGGCTACCCGGCGCCGAACATGGCATATCCCGGGGTCAGCAGTTACTGATCGGTAAGTTGGGGTAAGGCAGTGATCCGGAAACTTTTTTTGGATCACTGCCTTATTGCGTCTGTATAGTTCCAGGCAGATGTCGTAGCCCCTACTTAGAAATCAACTAGACGAGTGTTCGACTATACGTTTCAGTGGAGAGTTGTCTGGCGACACTGGCCGGAGCTTCTTCAATCCGCCGCGCTGACCCTGCAGATAACGGCACTATCGATCGTGATCGGCCTGGCGATTGCGCTGGCGCTTGCGGCATTTCGCGATTCCAGGAATCCGGGCCTGCGCTACCTTGCGATAAGCTGGATTGCACTGGCGCGTAATACGCCGGCGCTGCTGCAGATCTACATGGCATATTTTGGCCTCGGCGCACTCGGCATACATTTATCACCGTATACGTCAGTCCTGGCCGCGATTGCTTTCAACAATGCCGGTTATCTTGCGGAGATTTTGCGCGGCGGCTTTTCTTCCGTACCCGCCACGCAGAACCTGGCTGCCCGGGGTCTCGGCCTCAGCACCTTGCAGGCTTATGTCTACATCATTCTGCCCCAGGTAGTTCGTACCGTTTTCTTACCGATCGTTAACCAGATTATCTGGGCTATGCTGGGAACTTCGCTCGGCATGATTATCGGGCTACAGGAACTTGCCGGAATGACGACTTTTCTGCAGTCGCAGACATTCCGACCCTTTGAATTCTATTTTGTCGCGGCCTGTATGTACCTGGTCATTGCAAAGATTGCGACAGGGTCGGCACACCTCGTCTCCGCGCGAATGTTCAGGTGGTAGGTGGTCGTGGATTATTCATTTACCAGCAATGATTTCTGGCTCATGGTACGGGGTGCCGGGATTACCTTTGTGCTGACAATCGTGTCCGGTTTTCTCGGAACACTGCTTGGATTTATCGTCGGCTGGGCGCGCACCGCACCCAGCAGAATCGTTTATCACCTGCTGGGCGCCTATATAGACGTTATCCGTTCGGTGCCGCTGCTCATTCAGTTTGTCCTGTTTAATAGCTTCATGGCTATTGCCGGGCATCCGATGGATCCGTTTACTTCGGGACTAATCACCTTATCGATTTACATTTCAGGCTATGTCTCCGAGGTGGTCAAAGCCGGCATCGAATCGGTTCCCGGCGTGGTTCGAAAAGCCGCACGTGGCCTGGGCATGACTTATCTGCAGGATTTCTTTTATATCGTGATTCCGATCGGAATGCGCTCGGTGTTCCCGGCGTGGACCGGTTTGATGCTCGGGCTGATGAAGGATACCTCGCTGATCGCGGTGCTTGGCGCCACGCCGCCGGAACTCCTGCGCGCCTCGCAGATTATCATCAATCGCATTCAGGAGCCGTTGGCAATACTGCTGGGGGCAGGATTATTTTACTTCATCATGTGCTACTCGATCACCGTGATGACCAGCCGATACGAAAATTCGTGGCAGCAAAAACGTGAGGTTATCCGATGATCGAAATCAGGGACGTACACAAATCGTTTGACAATCTCGAGGTGCTCAAGGGTATCGATCTGACAGTCAACAATGGCGAAGTCGTCTGCCTGATCGGCGCCAGCGGTTCTGGAAAGTCGACCCTGCTGCTCTGCATAAACGCGCTGGAGCCTATCGACAGTGGACGGGTCATAGTCGATGGAACCGATGTGCACGCGAAGGATACCGACCAGGATAAACTGAGACGCAAACTCGGTATCGTATTCCAACAGTTCAATGCCTTTCCTCATCTCACTGCCCGTCAGAATGTCGCCCTGGCGCCGCGAAAAGTCCTGAAGATGTCGAGGGCTGATGCAGATATCCTCGCCGAGGAATACCTGGTAAAGGTCGGACTCGAAGACAAATTCGATACCTATCCGGCCCAGCTTTCCGGTGGTCAGCAACAGCGTCTCGCAATAGCCCGGGCACTCGCGATGAAACCCGATTATCTATTGCTGGATGAAATCACTTCGGCGCTCGATCCGGAGCTGGTGGGGGAGGTCCTGGATACATTGCGTATGTTGGCAGGAGAGGGGTTGACGATGATAGCGGTTACCCACGAAATCCCGTTTGCGCGCGAAGTTGCGGACAGGGTCGCTTTTTTTCACGAAGGCAAGATACATGAAGTCGGATTAGCCAGAGAGTTGATCAACAATCCGCAGCAGCCTCGAACGAAGGAGTTTCTCGGGAAAATTCTTTGAAACTGCACCAAGAACAAAAAGCTGATACAGCTCATGAGGCAATAACGAAGTAGACGTGGGTGACGCTACGGCAGGCGACTGATGTCTGGATTAAGCAGGCAGCAAACATTTTTTATGGATATGCAGTCAAGGTTGGAAGTTTGCGAGATGATTTGGTATCCGGGTGGCCGGGGCGTTTTTAAAACAGGGTTTCCAGTTGATTCGAACTTGAGCGAATTGCCCGGGCTAATTGAAATCTTCAAAGGTGTTAACGATGATGAACAATAAATGGGAAGGTGTTTTTCCGGCAGTCACCACAAAGTTTACCGAAAGTGGTGATCTCGATTTTGCCGAAATGGAAAGATGCTTCAGGCTTCAGCTCGATGCCGGGGTCGATGGGCTCATCGTGTGTGGTTCTCTTGGAGAAGCATCGACCCTCGATCTCGAGGAGAAGCTGGAAATTTTGCGGTTGGCATGCGATGTCAGCGAAGATCGGCCGGTATTATTCACTGTCTCTGACGGCTCGACTCGCAATGCGCAAAAGGCAGCGGAAATGGCTGCAACATCCGGTGCTGCCGGCCTGATGGTGCTCCCCGGAATACCTTACAAGTCCGCTCCACACGAGACGATAGCGCACTATACCTCCGTCGCGCGAGCCGGTGGACTGCCCGTGATGATATACAACAACCCGGTCGCCTATGGAGTCGATATCACTCCGCAAATGCTGGTCGAGATGGCCTCGGAGCCGTTATTTACATCGATAAAGGAAAGCTCGGATGACGTACGCAGGATCACGGAAATTATTAACCTGACAGGGAGTCGTTACCAGGTATTTACCGGTGTCGATAATCTTGCCCTTGAAAGTCTATCGATGGGCGCTGTCGGCTGGGTTGCCGGGCTGGTAGTCGCATTTCCGCGGGAAACTGTCGCGATCTGGAGGCTTCATCGTGAAGGCCGCCACCAGGAAGCGCTTGAAATATACCGTTGGTTCCGACCTCTGCTGGATGTGGACGTCTCGACCAAACTGGTGCAAAACATCAAGCTGGTAGAGGCACTGGTGATAGCGTCGAACGATCGTTGCCGTCTGCCGCGCCAGGCGCTCGATGGCGCCGAGCGGAAACATATTTCCAGTCTTGTCGAGGCCGCATTGAAGAACCGGCCAAACTGTGCATAGCAAGCCGGACGAACAATCAAGGAATACGGGGTCGAAATACGGGCCAGGCGTTACCGCTGGCATTGCTGCTCATCCTGCCTGAGTTCCGGCTCTGGCATCGGTAAAGCGAGGCGTTCCCGTCACGCCGATGGCATCTCGTGATTCACTGCTCGCCGGTTCGAGTTCTGCGCAGCCACTATTATTATTGAAATTGAATTAATCCCTTGTCGCGACGTCGACCGGGGGGGCTGAGAGTTTACCGGTCGCAATCATCACGACTTCTACGTGTATTTTATTCGGGGCGGATTACAGTTAAACGCTACCTTGTACTTCAGAGGATTTGCTCGATAGTGAATCCTCAGGATTTCTTGAGGGACGGCGCAAACCGCCCCGACCGGATATGCACAAGCGCAAGGCTGATTTTTCACTTCTGACGATAGAGTTGCCTCAGTAACTAACGGCGCAAGCGACTCTGAACCCGGCTCGATATCCGCAGGGCCGTTCGTCGATTTCCACGGCTCCGTTGCTAACAGGCGGTTTATTCATTGGGTCATCACCGGGCCTGCGCTAGACTGCAAGTTATTGTTTTTCGCTGCGGTGACAGGAGGCGATGGGTAAATACCTTCCCACTTTGTTGAAACTGCTGGCAGGGTTGTTGCTGCTGGCCGCACTCGGCTTATATCTATTTCGTGTAGCGCTTATAGACGGTCTGCTGATTGGTCAGTTGTCACGGCTCGGTGTGCCAGTGAATTCCCTCACGGTCGAAGATGTGTCGCTGAACGAACTCGAATTACGCGAACTATCACTGGGCGCTGCGAGCGAGTTACGCGCAGACAAAATAAATGTCACATGGACGCTGCCCGGCTTGCTGAGGGGAGAGCTGCAGACGCTGGAGATTAGCGGTCTACGCTTAGCGCTCGACCTGTCCGGAGAAAATCCTCCTCTCGGATCGCTGCAGAAACTGGTTGGGAGTGGAGGCGATAACGAAAATAACAAGCTTCCACAGGTATCGCTGCTCGATGCAAAAGCCGATCTGCTCACAACGGCTGGCGCTTTTACCGTCGACCTGAATGGCTCCATCAAACCCGGGCCGTCAGATGCAAATCTGATAGCCATCGATTTCGAAACCAGCGCAGAGCCGGGCCATGTAATTGCCAATATCACCGCAACGCTCGGATCTGGCGGAAAACTGCAGGGAGTGCTGACGGTATCGGAAGCCGCGCTATCACTACCCGATTTAAATATTTCCGGGATACGGGGTCAAAGCTCCTTCGAATGGAAAGATAATCAGCCGCAGGCTATAAACGCTGATTTTGCTTTATCACATATCAGCCTGCCAGCTGCTGCACCGCAGGAGGAAGCCTTTGAACAGGGTAAAATCACGCTGCAACTGGATGCTGCCGATGCACTCATCGAAGGCGAATTATTGGCGGCCGAAAATGCGTCTGCAATTGCTTTTAGCGTGGCCTTGAATGATTACCGAAATCAACCCGGCATCGTGGCCGATGTCTCGGCCGGTGCTAATGCTGACAGTGTTTTCTGGCGTCTATCCGGACTATCACCGCCAGACAAGGGATCTGCCAGCTTGACGGTGAGGGCCGACGGGAAAACACCCGCATTGCTGACAGCTGGTGACAACTGGCGAAGCTGGTTGCAGCACAGCACACTGCGAGGTCAGGGCGTTCTCAGGCTGGACGGATTCGGTTTCGTACAAAAAGTCGCCGATCTCGATGCTGAGGTCGAGATTAAAACCGAATGGGCCGATGGCCATGGAAAGTTAACGCTTGCAGAAGGCAGTGGCATCGAAGCCTCCGGCCTGGATCCCGCCTGGGTCGAGCGCCTCGGAATTCCCGCGACGCTGCTCACCGAGCTGAAGCGGGATACAAAACTGCGCATTAACAGCAAAGGTGAAAATAGTGCCAAGGTAACTCTTGACACGATAAGCGACGGAATTCAAATCGACCTTACGACCGATATGCAGTTTATCGTTGATAAAGCGCGTGCCGACATCAGCCTACGGGCGGAAGTCACCACCGGTCGGCCGAACCAGGTGACCGAATTCAAACTCGGCGAGATTGATGTCACCTCTGCAGGATTCCACTACGCCGGGAACACGATCGATAAGTTGACTTTGCGCGGCAACTTGCAGGGCTCGGCCGAAACGTGGGCGGGGGAGCTGAACCTTGCCGCCGATGTAAAACGATTTCATCTCGAGCAACTGGATGCGCGTAAGGCAAGCGTTACCTTGCCAATGCGGGTCGAATTCAAACAACAGGGCGGGCGACTGTCGCTGCGCAAGCCGGGGCAAGTTACGGTTGCGGAACTTGCGCCGTTCGAGGCGTTTCGAGTCAAGGGACCATTGCAATTAGACCTTCCCGCATCTGACATCCGCTTTGCGTGGGGCTCCGGGGACCTGTCGCTGGAAAACCGGATTACGCTACAACCCGGCAGCTTCACGTTGCTGGTCAACCGCGATGACGCGGACGCACTGGAAATGGAAATTCGCCCCGGGAAGATTTCGCACACGGGGCGATTGGAAGCTACAGGTCAGTTCAACGGCAACAGCATTATCAGCGCGGCAGGCATTGGTTTACCGCAATACCAGATGCAACTGGACGAAATCACGACTACGCTAAGCCACGGTGAGTCAGGCGAGCTCCAACTCGCCGAGTTCAGCATCGGCCGGCTGCAGCACCTGGCGGCAAAGCCTTATTTTGCGCCGATCAGCCTGGTCGGCAACGTGAAGCTCGGGCGCAAGCGTTTATTCGTCGATGCCGCTGGCGGTATACCCGGCAAACGATATTTAACATTAGCTGCCGAGCATGGACTCGATACGGGCGAGGGTAGCCTCAAACTGGATGTTGCCCCGCTGACATTCTCACCCGGCGCATTGCAACCCGTTGCGCTTTTTCCTGGTCTGGCCATGCTGAAGTCCGTGAGTGGTTCTGCCGGCGCCAGTAACTACGTCAGCTGGTTGAAAACGGGTATCGAAAGCGGTGCCGAGATTAATCTGCAGAATCTGTCTTTTACCCAGGATGGCACCAGGATCAGCGGGCTGTCAGCCGCGTTACAACTGACCGACCTGGTATCACCCAACAGTCTTCCGCAGCAAAAAATAACCATCCGCCGTATCGAGCATGGCATTCCGATGGAGAATGTGGAAATCGTATACAGGATCGAGGGAACAGGCTCGGCTCGGCTCGCCATCGACACGGCCCGGTTGTCGGTGATCGGCGGTACGCTGTCGACCGGCCCCGTGGTAATCGACCCTTTATCCGGCTCTACCAACCTGGTGCTTCGCATGGCTGATCTCGACCTCGAAGCGCTGTTCAAGCTGATCGATGTCGAGGGACTCGCGGGGGACGGGCGGCTTGACGGCACAATTCCAATGACTTTGAGCGGTGATTCTGTCTCGATCGAAGACGGCGTGCTTGCCGCAAAAAAGCCAGGGATAATTCGGCTCAAATCGGAAAAATTGTCGCAGTTACTGGCTGGCAGCGCCGAGGATGTCGATCTGCTGTTGCAGGCGCTGACGGATTTTCACTACAGCGAATTGATATTGAAATTGAATAATTCTGCAAATAATGACCTGCTGACTACACTTTCCCTGCTGGGCAATAATCCGAAGGTTCTGGAAGGGCGGCTATTCCGTTTGAATATCAATCTGGAAAGTAATATCGGCGATATCCTCAGGGCCCTCGGCCAGGCTTATGGAGTATCCAGTGAAGCCCTTCAGCGAGCGTTCAGACTACACTAGGATACTGTCCATCGTTGATGACTGAGGTAGAGCGGCATTTGGATTGCTGCTAAGCTGGCTCAGTAATTGGCAGGCGTTCATCCGTCAGGATCAATGTGAAAAAACCCGGAGCGAGTACGATCTATGCGCAGGAACTACCCAATAAATATTGTCCCGGTTGTTGCAGTGCTGATAGCCATGACGGGTTGCACACCAACTGTCAGGGTCGAAGCGCCAAAAGAACCGATCACGATCAACCTCAATATCAAGCTGGATGCTGATGTTCGCGTGAAACTGGAAGAGCAGGCAAAAGAAGACATTGCATCCAATCCGGATGTTTTTTAATGAAAGTATTTACCAGCAAATTTATTTTTCGGGAGGACGTCATGCTGCGAAATTACAGTTCAGGTTTCTACAGATCCGTCATGATGACTATCGTGGTATTCCTATTGGCGGGTGGCATGACCGCCTGGGCCGCTTCACTTCAGGACCTGCGTGCTTCCGGCGCGCTCGGTGAAAGCGCCAGCGGCTATGCGGTGGCACGCGATCCCGGCGCAAAGGCAGAGGTTGCCTCCATCAACGAGAAACGCAAGGCAGTCTATGCGGAAAAGGCGGCTGCCCAGGGCGTAAGTATCGACCAGGTCGGTAAGGTCTATGCGAAGGAGATATTCAACAAGGTTCCCGCCGGCACCTGGCTGCAAAACGAGCAGGGCGAGTGGTTCAGGAAATAAAAATCTGGCAGTCGTCGTTACATAAATCGGTAGAGTAGAGGGCCGAAAATTTTTGTGTCAGTGCCGAGTGCAGAGCGGTTCGATTTCGAAACTGGGTATCATTTCAATCGACGTCAGCCCTGTTCATACTCCGCTTGAAGCGGTCGAAATAAATAATCGAACCGTCGAATTCGCTGTCGATGTCGCGGTAGTGTCCGATCTTGAAGTACTGGGAATCGCCACCGAAAACATCATTCCCGATTTTCCCTGTCACTTTGACAATGAATTTCCCGTTGGCCCAGACTTCGATCAAGCCTTTCCCATCGCGGTCGCCCCTGATTCGGTAACGCATGTCGACCCAGCTCGAAGCGGGGCTGGGTAGTAGCGGGTTCTTCGATGGCATTATTTTCAAACCGGCGATCTTGCTGAAACTCTCGGGATCCGCCACGAATGGAAATCTGGAGATATCCTGCGCCAAAATCGCATGATTGAAAGAGTCGACGTCGAAAGCCGCTGATTCGGGGTCGTTTAGCATGCCGCGTAATTCGGTCGGACTATCGCCTTGTATTCCTGTCCGCAGCGCTTCCTTAAACGAATCACTATAGAACTCGAATTTTTCGTAAGGATTTCCTGCGGAGGCAGCGATGAGTTCGCGCTTGTCGTTACGCTGGATGGTGATGTGGAAAACACCGTTGTCGAATCGTTGAGCGAGAAACGGGCTGCCATCGGAATCTTCCTTCCACTGGCCTGTAACCCATCGCGTCGACCCTTTTGAGGGGTATTCACCCTCGATACGAAATGAAAACGAATACCAGACTTCCTGGCCGAAATTGCATCGCTTGTCGTTGGCAATCCTCAACTCGTGTTTATGTATGCTCTTTTTGAACGGAGGATCATTCCTGAACAATGATATGGCGAGTGAACGGGAACCCTGGCGAACGTAATCATCCTGTATGCTGAAACGTGATCGCGGCTCCATGAACGCCGTGTTCCAGTTACTGGCGAGTGGCCCTTCCTCCATCATGTCGGTAATCGGCGCACAGTTCGCCTGCAACGCGATTCGTTCCTCGTTGCCGAGTACCTCCTGCGAATCATTCCAGAACGGATCGGGCCTGGCGAAGGCCATGCCGGTGAGTGTCTCTGGCTCCGAATGCATGCTTTCGGCAGTGGTTCCCGTTGCGCCAAGACCCAGGGGTACGCACACCAGGAGAATGAAAAGGCACTTCCTGGGAGCACTGGCAATTGGCAGGCTGCGATGAGTCATCGTTTATATCGAACCCCCATCGGGATTGATTAAATAAAGCACACTTGTAAGAGATCAATTGATTACAAGTTACTATAAAAACTGCCTCCTGGCTTGGGCCCGCTCGCAGCAACTAATTCCTTTTAAATCAATATTCCTTATACTGGCAACCAGTAAAGCCTGAAGAAACCCTTAAAAAGCGAGGATAATTGGAATGTCACGCTGGAAGGTCAAGTTGCTTGGAGAGTTCTCATTGATTGCGCCGGACGGCCTGAGGATCGGCTTGCCGGGTCGCAAACACCAGGCGCTTCTGGCTTACCTTGCCCTGTCCGCCAAAAAGACGGTTAGCCGCGAACGCATGTTAGGGTTACTTTGGGGTACTCGATCGAATGACCAGGCGCGCGCGAGCTTGAGAGGTGTTCTCAGCGAGATCAAGCGGAGCCTGCAGGATTACGATGTCTCGCCAATCAAGGCAGACCGAACCAATATCTATCTCAATGACGAGTTTGTCGAAACCGATGTGGGGCAACTCTATAGCGCGGCCAAAACCGACTCCCTCGAATCGCTTTCGGCGGCCGTCGATCTTTATGCCGGCGACCTTCTGGAGTCCGTCAGTTTAAATGAACAGGTGTTTGAAGAATGGCGGCAGGTAGAGCAGCAGAACGCGAAGTCTGTTTTTCGTAAGATACTGGCGAGATACCTCACGGCACTCGAGGCTGAAAACGGGGAGGAGGAAATTGAGCAGGTGGCCAGTCGGCTCCTGGAACTGGATAGCGCGGATGAGGATGCACACCGGGCGCTGATGAAGCTCTATCATCGCCAGGGGAAATCGTCGCTGGTGAAAAGTCAGTTTGAGATGTGCCAGGAAAGGCTGCGGTCCCAGTACAATACCGATGTTTCGAGTGAAACCCTGACGCTACTGGCGGAGCTTGATTCCTCGTTGGCTGGCGTCAAACCTGCGGATCAATCGGGTAACGGGGGAAAAGAGGTTTTCACCGCGTCACCCGTGGCCACCCAGGAAATTGCTCTGGCGGTAATGCCGTTTAGCGTCGCGAATTCAGATCAGGTCGGGATCGAATTCGGCGAACTCGTAAGTGAAGAAATTATTGGAGCGGTGGCCAAGTTCAAGTGGTTCCGCGTGTTGCCCCGAAGCGAGACGTTCAGGCATGATCTAAATGTATTGGGCTCAGCCGATGTAAGCCTGGCAAAGCCCGGCTGAAGCCTCGACTCCGGCTATGGACAGCAAAATTTAGGTAGTGTGTCAATGAGCCAGCAACTCCAGAAAACCAAGATCCAGGCCGTCATTGTCTCCAGACCGGGCATCATGCAGGAATCGCTCCGGGCAGGCCTGGCCAGCGCATCGCAGCTTGAAATTATCAAGTCGGTCGGGGATGGACTGTCGGCGTTGGATGTCATCCGAGAACGTCAGCCCAAACTGTTGGTGATCGACTCGAATCTGCTGGAGGATGAGATCCTGGCTTTGCTGCGGCACGTCAAGGAGGCGTGGCCGGCCGTCTGCTGTTTGGTGTTGACCGACAGTACCCGGCAGGACAGGTGGGCTTCAACCAGTGGGGCTGATGCGGTGTGGCCCCGTCACCGCTCACTTCGCGATTTGAATGCGCTACTTAAGCAAATCTGCCCCAGTTTGTAGAGCGTTGTTTGAAGCAGAAGTATTTTGGCATTGTCAAGGTCTAGCCAATCAGTTATCGAAAATATGAAACTCATAGAGCACAACCTCTATTGTAACGGTTACGAACAGCCGATCAAGTTAAAACCGATGGAAGCCCGCCTGCTGGCCACCCTGCTACGTTACGGCAACCAGACGGTCAGCCGGGC
>Ga0209536_100004529_pt1 | contig 21941 bp, 19 predicted proteins | sample DeeMarSeWOR28_12_FD_187461 | JGI IMG/M metagenome (GOLD analysis project Ga0209536, IMG submission 187461) | Marine sediment microbial communities from White Oak River estuary, North Carolina - WOR-2-8_12 (SPAdes) (version 2) | ecosystem: Environmental > Aquatic > Marine > Intertidal zone >... | reverse complement strand
AACCTTTTCGCGATCGAGCACGAACGACTTGGCATGCAGGCTGGCTTTGGATGATCCACCGACACCTTTTTTCTCCTTGCGTTGTTTACGGGTCAGCTTTTTGTCCATCTCATAAAGTTCAACCCCGGCACGCAGCAATGCCTTCCTGTATTTTGAATAACCGGCATGGACGACACTAACATCATTGGACGCCAGTGAATTCGTCAGTATCCTTACGCGCACACCTTTATCGGTAAGCATTTTGAAGAATTCGACGCCTTCCTTTCCAGGCACAAAGTAAGGTGAAAAGATAATCAGTTCATTTTTGATGCCTTCGAAATGCGGTTCAAGCTGCGTCATCAAATGCAACTCTGATGCATCACGATCGCTGCTGATTTTCTCCGGAAGATCGTACACGACCACTGCGTCTCCATACATGTATTCAACCTTTTTTGCCCTCATCCTGTTGGCAAGATCGGAGTTTTGTAATGCATTCATGTAATCAGAGTGTTTTTGCTGCTCTGCATATTCTTCGAGCTTCTTAAACATTCCCTTGATATCTTCTTCTGAAGGACGCTCATCAATCAAGGTCGTGGCCGGGTATGACAATTCGCTGTTCCAGTAAAGATCAAATGACCGGGACACATCCTTCACAACACCACCAAACGCCATTACATCAAGATCGGCGAATTCCAGCGTTGGATCTGCATCGAAATATTCGTTACCGATATTGCGTCCGCCGACAACAGTGACCTGGTTGTCTACAGTGAACGACTTGTTATGCATGCGGCGCGTGACAGAACCGAAGCCGCTCACATACTGTGATAATCTGCTTAAATCACGATCAAAGGGATTGAATATGCGTAATTCGATATTGGGGTGGCTATCCAGCGCTATCAGTGTTGCATCCCGCCCATCGAGATCCATATCATCTATAAGCAAACGCACACGAACCCCGCGCTCGGCAGCCTTGACCAGCAGATCCATAAACAGGTATCCAACTAGATCACGGTGATAGAGATAATATTGCAGATCGATGCTGCGTTCTGCATGACTTGCCAGAATTGCACGTGCAACAAAGGCATCCAGACCACTTCCAAGCAACAGGAAACCATCCTGACCCTGTCCTTCCGTTTGAATTCTTTTGGCTGTCAACTGACCGAAGTTTGTGCCATCGGTGTCGGTCAATGCATAGGACGCCTGCCTGTTGTTATTTTCCGGCAATGAAGCACAGCCGCCCGCAAGCAGCACGAATGTAACTACGAGCGTTCCCAGAAACCTGTTATTTGCAAACACGTCCAGTCCTCATGTAATCAGCAGGCAAATCGGGGATTGATACAGAATCGAAGATTATCACATAAAGTTTTTATTCAATTGCCAATTTGCGCCACGCCGACCAATGCCGGCACGTCTTTGGCGTGCTAATGTGCCCAGCCCGTACTACATCAGATACTCTAATCCTAGCCCGCGTATCGTCTTGAAAATTCCGCGCTGTTTGCGTGCCGGGCCGGCCTTGCTGCTGTCGCTCTCCATGACTTTTCTGCGCATTTCCAGCCACTCCGCTGTGCCCCAGCGATAGGAAGTCGATTTCAGGTATTCAAACACCTCGGCAAGCTCCTGGCGAACCTCCTCGCTGAGAAAGAAAAAACCCAGCTCATTGTTATACAGGTTGGAGCGGTAATCGAAGTTGCTGGTGCCAACGAAGCCGCCTGTTTCGCCAAAGATAAACTTGGCATGCAGTTTTCCATAATGGGTATCACCACCGAGAATCACGGAGTCAACGCCTCCCGTCTGATAAATGTATACCTGCGGGTGATTAATCAGCCGTTTCCATTCCTCACTTTCGACCACATCCGGGTTGAACTCGCCTTTCTCCAGCCCCGACCGCCAGGATTTCTGCAGTTCTGGTGTGAGCAAGAAACGCGGCGCCATGTCCATATCAATAATAGCCTGGGTAAAGAAGTTATCGCTGGTCATCACGGAATTGGTGATCACCTCGATCTTCGCATCAGGATTTTCGCTGAGCCATGCAAGTGTCTCGCTTGCGCCGTCATAGACAAGCTCGCCTTGTTCGTCATAGTACTGACCGCTGAATAAATACGGCGACACGATTTGCAGCGTGCCACTTGAAGCTCCTCGCTCTTTTGCGTCATCCAGAATTTTGTTTATTAAATACAGGATGGAATTCGGATTGCGCTCGATGTTCTCGATCACATTCGTCGTGACCTGCTTGCTGGTGAGGTTGCCCAGCTGGTGTGACAGTCGCACCTGCGTTTCATGAAAACCCTCATTCATATAAGCCTGCATATTATCCATGCGTTGTTTTATTTCCGGGAATGCCTTCAAGGTTTCCAGGCTTTGCTGCGCACGCTTGCGATGAGAAATATATATATCGTCGTATTCGCCCTCGCTGAATTCATCATCGGCTTCCAGAGGCCAGATACGACGATTGCCTTTATGAACAAACAAAAGCGTATTATATATCTCGCTTACAGTGCCGACCGTGTATTCCTCATCACTGCTGTGTTTACCCGGCTTGATTAGCATTTCCAGATCACGAAACGCATCGAAATCCTCTGTTCCATCTGCATTGATGCCGTAATAATCCAGTGATATATTGCGGCCGCCAGTCATAACGGCCGCCCTGTCCGAAAACGAGCCATCAATCACCAGCAGCTTGTCATGCGAGCGCCGGTTGAACTGCAGCTTTGTTACTGCATTGAATATAACCACCTGAACGCGTGCTTTCTTCGTAGTTATCTGGCCGCTGGCGTTGCGCATGAATCCCGCATCTTGCGCGCAGGTTTCAACGGCTCTGAGGTCAGAGTGACCCGGGCGCATGGACCCGAGTGAGTCCACCATGATGCGCACGTCAACGCCGCGTTTGACTGCATTGCATAAAGCACCGAGTACCGCATAGCCAACAAGATCGTTCTTGAATATGTAGTAAGTAACATCAACGGTATGCTGAGCATTGTCGATCAGCCATATCTTTAGCGCAAGCGAATCCAGTGCTTCTTCATGTCGTGGCCCTATGATCTTCGACCGGGCCGAGTTAACAGGTATCTCCGCCTCCTCGCCCAGCTTTATCGGATCAATAGTGAGTTTTGATGGCGGCCGCCACGTGCGCAGCTCATAGATCGTGTTGATCTTTTCATCGTCTATGGCCTCTGCCGGGGGACAGTCTGGCAGATTCTGCGTACCGGCCGGACATTGTTGTTCGGGAACACTGGCACATGCATTGATGAATAAAGCGAGGATTAGCAGTTGCATGGTGCGTAGACAGCGCATGACTTCTCCAGCAATGGATGACACAGGTGGTCAGAATGATTCGATGGAAAACATATTATTCCATTACGAGATCATCAGCAAAAAAAGCACCCTGCATTGCAGGGTGCTTATTTTTACACTGGCAAGCCTGTCGATTATCGACCGAGTATTTCGTCTACCTCTTCCTGTGGCAACACCTGTGCCTGGTAGTTGCCTTTACCGATGTACTGCTCGATATTCCTGACATAGCCTTCGAGGTGACTGTCGGAGCCATCCAGCAATGACGCATACAGATTCGACACGTCGGCATTGTCCGTGTAGATCTTGCCGCATTCAGTTATATCGTTTATTCCGTTTTCGGTTTCTACGATAACCTGTGGGCACTGGTTGATATCCATCATATCGAGTTCTTCGATGAAGGCGCCGACATACAGCGCTTCCAGCTCGCTGATCGATGCGCGCTCTACCAGCAGCTTGAATTTCTCGGTAAAGTACCAGCCATAGTTTTCACCGGTAAATACGCCGACGTTGTCATTGGTACTGGGATCTTGCAGGCCATACTTTTCGATCATGGCCTTGACTGCATCGGTATGCTTCTGCTCGGAATCATCGATTCTGCCGAAGATAGGATGTTCCGGGTACATGGCACCCAGCTCCATGTAGACATCACGCGCCAGCTTCTCCTCTTCGCGCATGAACTCAAGGTGTGTTTGTTCGTTGTAATCCAGCACGACGCCATCTGTGAGAACCGCATCATCTGTGAGTACCGTGCTATCCGTGTTTACCGTTGCCATCCTGCCGCCCCTGGCGATCACGCTGCCAGCGGCGGTAACGATGACAATACCAACCAGCCCGTTCAGCAGGGCCTTGTTCAAAATATTCATATTGTTTACCTGATTTTCTCATAGGGGTCGTGAATTTTTGAACATTTTGTAAACCCCTCCGGTTAAACAACGAATTCAGGGCTTACCGTTCATTTAACGCACGTGAGGCCACCATGTTGACAGGATTTTGAAAATAATTGCCATCAACAGAATCGGACCACGCATGGTGTGCAGACCCGTGTGACCGCAGTCAGCGTTACACGGCAGCTTTACGGGCTGGTGGCTGTTGCCAGAACTTCCACGCTTGGCGGTACCGCATCGTACATCACCTTGAAGCGATTGACCCTGTCACCATCAGTGTGCATACCATCGACAAAACCGGGCTGGGTGGCCTGGTAGAGCAGCCTGGCTGCTACCGTGTAAGCGCCTGCCTGCTGACCTGGGATATCGACCTGGAAGTGCACTGTATCCGTACCGCAACCTTCGTTGACTGTATCGACACCGCAATTGAAATCACTGTCGCCATCAACTCCGGCAGGCAGGGTTTGCGGCTCGGTGGCATTGTCATTTTTGAAACCGGCCGGCGGGATACGGTTGTCCTTCAGATACTGAGCACCCCGCAGCAATGTATGGGTGATAGTGCCATTGACATCGCCCAGTACGGTTTCATAGACAGCGACCTGCGATGGATCTGTGATGACATCACGGTGCGGTTCATAGCACAGGCTGGAATCAAAACCGTCGAGTTTATCCAAAGACATACAGTCGGCTTTCAACCGTGGGCTGTCTGTTGAGATATAGCCTCTTGAATCCGCTGCGCCAGATTCAAAGATCACATTGTTAGCATTGTCTTTTACTGTTACATGCAGCCACATACGACGACTCGGATAAGACGACGGTAACTTGTGGCCGGCTTTGTTGGTGACTTCGACATTGAATTCCAGCTTGTCGCCAACCTGCTGAGTTGCAGAAACCGAGACGGTGGCTGCACCACCAAGGAAGTTTTTCGTCAGTGCAATCTGGTCATCAAAACCGCTGACTGAAGTCGATCCTGCTATACCGAGTTCAGCACGGTAGTCACGCAGTATTTCCAGCAGGTGGGCGTTGCCGCCGACAAGAGTGTGCTGGCCGTAGAATGAGCGGGTATCAGGCGCACTACCCGGTAACAAGGAAATCGCTGTTTGGTAACCTGTGTCAGGTTCCGGCATATGGCAGTCCTGGCATTGTGCTTCCTGCGCCTGCCCATCCGCATAAACACTGTTTTGCCATTCCAGGTAGACCCCCTGCTCGAGGAAGTTAATACCCGAGGGTGCGCCGGTATCCGGATCAAGCGCAGGTGTGTACAGGGTATGACAGGTCGCGCAGAGTGCCGAGCCGGTAATATGCGGTCCCTCAGTTGGCGTATGGCCTGTCTGCATGTTCATATTGCTTCCGACAGGAGCTGCATACTGGCCGTAAATGCGTTTGTAATCAGCATCTGATGAATCTGCTATGGTGAATTTACCGGAAAATGAATTTTCTGTACCAAGATCAACGTTGGCAATCTGGTGACAGAGCGTACAGCTCACACCTTCGCGTGAAAGATCTTCAGTCCTGGCCGTGTCCAAGCGGTAATAGCCATCGATATCGAGGCCTGTATTTGTCTGGTGCGCATGTGTTCGTCCCATGGGTGCATGACAGGTTGTGCAGGTATCTTCAATGAAACCGGTCAAATGCGGGAAACTTTCGACTTCATCTTCAACCGCAGCCTGCCAGTAGGGATCATTGAATGCCTGCGCCATGACGCTGTGCTGCCACTGGGTACCGGGACTGATATCTTCGCCATTGAAGGTCATGGTCGTTGTCGTAGCGCCGGACTTGTGACAGGCTTCACCGCACTTCGCGGCATTGGTGAATGCGCCCTGCTGGCCCCAGCTGGCGTTGAACGCCGCATCTGTCGGCATGGCATCACGGTCAATGATCGTACCTGTTGCGGTATCAACGCTTAGCAGCGCATTCACCGGCTTGCTCAGCACGAGCCGCATGGTCTTGCTGGTATTCGTTGCAGCGGCTGGATTGTTCGGTACAGCAACACGGACAAATTTCCGTATTTCACCCGGTGCAAATTTCAGTGTACCGCTGGTTGCTGAATAATCAGTGCCCGCTACAGCCGTTGCATCTGCAGTTGCATAATCGATACTGACAGCCGTTATGCTGGCCTCGGCAAGGCTGACAACAAACTCAAGGTCATCAGCACCTTCCACCACGGTTGAGTCATAAATACCGGCACTAACAACGGATGATGGCCCGGTAGCATCGTCAGAAGTACTGCACCCGGAAATATTCAGCGCAAAAAACAGCATTGCCGAAAAACATGTGCTTTTCAGCCACCCTTTAGTGAAATATTGCATAAAAAAACCTTCTAAATGCCACCATATACACATATGGTATTGATATTTATAAGAATTTTTTGGGACATTTAGGACTGATCAGATCAGGCGAATCACCCTATAACAGGAAGGCGCTGGCGTCATTGAGAATTATCAATAATCAGAAAATATTTCGAGTATCTACATGATTTATATCAAGCATTTGAGCCACATATTTCCTCCATAATGGTACGGCATATTGACTATATTCATGTAAAGTAAGAGTTTTCATCGAGCAAGGGAACATACCTCATGGGGAGTGAAGCAGGACAGACTTTCTGCACAAACGCAGAATGGGTAGGACGTGCACATTGTGACAAGTGTCATATTCGCCAGTTGATGCTTTTTTCAGAGCTGCCGGATTCCGCCTTTCATAATCTGCTGCATCCTATAGACCATTTCCTGTACCCCCCGGGATCAGTCCTTTATGAAGCGGGCTCTCATAAGGCGTTTATTTATTCGATAAGACGCGGCATTGTGAAGCTCAAGCATATCGCAGAAGATGGCTCCAGCAGGATTGTGCGCCTTCTCGGCAACGGTGCCGCCATCGGCCTCGAGCTGCTCGACGGCGCCAAAAGCTATCACCATACGGCCATCGCGCTAACCCCGGTAGATCTCTGCAAAATCCCCGTATCGACAGTCAGGCAACTCGAAAGCGACCACCCGAGACTGTGCATACATGTCGGCCAGCAACTGCAAAACCAGCTGAATATCGCCGATCAATGGATTGTCGCTTTGAGCACCGGTGCAGCAAGGCAGCGTGTCGCCCAGCTGGTGCTGCTGCTGGAAAGGTTTTTTTCTGAAGATAACGGCGCATTCATACTGATCAACCGTGAAGACATGGCCGCAATGACGGGTATTGCAATTGAAACCGTCAGCCGCATGATCGCAGATTTCAAGCGCCAGAAAATTCTGTACCGGTTCAAGGATAATTATTACATGTGTAATGTTGCTGCACTGCAGGAAATCTGCAGCAATAGTTGAATGGCGGAGAGAGAGGGATTTGAACCCTCGGAACCCGCAAGGGTTCACCTGATTTCGAATCAGGCCCGTTCGGCCGCTCCGGCATCTCTCCTTTTTTCAGGGCCCAGGTCCTGGATGCTGGGTACCAGGAATCAGAAATTTTTACCTGGTTACTAGAGCCCAGTTCCTAGCACCTGCGTTGCAATGGATTATAATCTATTTTAATTGCCAATAATCTGTTGCATGGGTTGCCGCTATTCACATTAGAAAAACATTTTGCAAGCCGCTGTTTAGTTCTCTTGTAGTAGTATTCGGCATCATCATATTCCTGTTCAACGGTTTGCCTAAACTGATGACGCCGTCTGTGCTTGAGCGCGTGAAACAGGATGGTGAGCTTGTTGTTTTTACGCGCAACAGCCCTGCGACCTACTACGAGGGTCCGGATGCGCCAGCCGGGCTTGAATACGACATGGCGAAATCGTTCGCTGACGAACTCGGCGTAAAACTGACGATGATTATCCCGGAAACTCTCGGCGACATACTTGAGGGTGTAAAAGAAGGTACCGCGCACTTTGCCGCTGCAGGCCTGACAGTGACTGATGAGCGCAAAAAGCATTTCCGCTTTGGCCCTGCCTACCAGGAAATAACCGAGCAACTTTTATATCACGCAGACAATCCGAAACCCAAGAGCCTGTCAAAACTCGGTGACGGTACCCTGGAGGTAGTCGCAGGCTCAAGTCATGAGGAGCGTCTCATATACCTGAAAAATGTCATCACGGATCTTAGCTGGAAACCGGTGAAAGATCTTGAGACGGAAGACTTGATGCAGCTAGTTGCTGACGAAATTATTGACTACACCATCGCTGATTCGAATGAAGTCGCGTTAAGCAAGCACTTTTTCCTGAAACTGAGGGTTGCTTTCGATATAAGCGAACCGCAACAACTGGCCTGGATGTTTCCCAATGACGAGGATGACAGTCTTTACCAGGAGGCGGTCAAATTCTTCGAGAAAATACATGAGAACGGCGAGCTGACGCGCATGATTGAACGTGCTTATGGCCATGTCGACAACCTGAATTATGTCGGCACCATTGTGTTCAGAAGACATATAGCGCAACGCCTTCCGGCTTTTGAGTCCATGTTCAGAAAATATGCGAAACAATATGATCTCGACTGGCGCATGCTGGTTGCACTTGGTTACCAGGAATCTTTGCTGAAAGCGGATGCAAAATCATCGACCGGCGTACGCGGCCTGATGATGCTCACACGAAAGACGGCTAAAGAAATGGGCATTAAAAACCGGCTCGACCCGGAAAGCAGCATTAAAGGTGGCGCCAAATATTTTGCACAAACCCTGGAGAAAATACCCAGTCAGATCACCGAGCCCGACAGAACCTGGCTGGCACTGGCGGCATATAACGTCGGTTTCTACCATGTGGAGGATGCGCGCATCATCACCGAGAAACGCGGCCTGGACCCGAACAAATGGATCGACGTGAAAACCTCATTGCCGCTGCTGGCACAACGAAAATGGCACAAGGATACGAAATACGGTTATGCCAGGGGCTGGGAACCGGTCAGGTACGTGGAAAACATTCGCAGCTATTACGACATACTGCGCCGTGACGACGAGGCCGCAGATCCGGAAGATCCTGAACTGGATGTTTTCGATATACTGCCCAGCGTGCTTTGATGGGTATTTTTCTACTCAGAGGCGCACGCAAGGTTTACTAAAGGCGATGCAGGAGCGGCTAAAGCAGCTCCCATATTAAGTTGTCGTTGAAAGCAGCGCCACGGATTCCGTTACGCTGCATCCAGGCTACAACAACATCTAGATCCTTTGCGACCTTCCCGCCTTTGCGTTAACGAATGTATAAATCAGTCTGTCTTTTGCCGGTAGAAAATGCCATCTTCATGGCGCACCATATCGAAGTTGCTGTTTAACGGTAGTACGGGCTCAGTCATACCTGCTATTAATATCCCGGAGGGGTCCAGCAAGGTCGAGAACGACTCCAGTAACTGCGCTTTTACCGGAACAGAAAAATATAACAGTACATCGAGGCAGATGATTAAATCAAAATGCCCCTTGTCTTCGAAATCTTCCAGCAGATTGCAGGTTGAGAAATTAATCATCGACTTGATGTCGTCGATTACTCGCCACTGACCTGATTGTTGATCCATGTATTTCTTCTTCAAGGGATCTACCATGCCTTCCATTGAGGCCTCTTCAAATACACCTCTTGCAGCACGGTTGACGGCAACCTCGGAAATGTCCGTCGCTTCGATTGTGACGCTGGTAGCAGCATTAGCCTGTTTACCGGCCTGGTGTATCTTCATTGCGAGGGAATATGGCAGCTGCCCTGTATTGCATCCGATGACCCAGATACGATAGCTGTCCCGGCCTGGCTTCAGCATATCGGGAAGCAGGTAATCATCGAGTAAATTGAACAGCTCATCAGGTTCAAACCAGGCATCTTCATGGGAAGTAATCGCCTGCAACACGCCATTTTTTATCTTGCTTGAACCCTTGTTTTGCATTTCGCTGACAAGGGCCTGAAGGGAGTCCAGGCTGAATTCAGAGATGACAGGCTTCAGTTTTGCGGTGATTGTGTTTTCGCGTTCTTCACCGATAACGATGCCAAACTCATTTTGTAAAACCATCTGCAGGGACTGGTAAGCGCCCGGCTCTTCTAGAGAAATTGATGACATTTATATACCTGGTTGTGTTATTTAAACTTAACGGGCTGAAATCGGCCGGTTCACACTATGAGCATAGGATGAATTCGCCATAGTTCAAGAACATGGCAGCAAGATTTACCGGCCAATGATGAATCAGGCAGTTTTGAGCGGCGATCTGAACAATTCCCGGCTTTTCAGCTTTTTGCCACCCAGATGGCTGTTGATGACATAGCGCATCAGTTTTTTGATTTCGGCGATACTGCCAGGTGTTTCCAGCTTGCCTGCGTTGAAAGCAAGCAGGCTGCTGCCTGATATCACCGGATTCTGCCTGGATGGACCCGGCTGGCAGTACACAGGCCCATGCTCGAAATGGTAGGCATAATACCGGTCAGGCAGCACCGGCTCGCCAGAATCGGCGTCGTGCACGAGATTCAGGCCAAAGCCCGTCTGCTCAAGCAGATTTTTCTCGAAATTGCGCAGGTTAACTTCCAGCCTCGTTGTCTGCTGCAATGTGCAGAGTGTTTCATGATAATCAGCAAACAAGGCCTCGTGCACATCGTTGCGATGCAGCAGTATCACCAGTAATTCATTCAGATACATCGCCGACATCAGCGATTTGCCTTTCAACTCGGGCGGTCTGGCATCTGCGGTGTCGACATCCCTCAGATTGGGCATTTCACCCCGCCCATACCAGCCAAGCAGCAGTGGTCTGAATGGCTGCAATATGCCACTGGTCCTCGAACGCGGGCTACGGCTGCCCCTGGACATCAACGACAGGCGACCATGGTTTCGACTGAACACTTCCAGGATCTGGCTGGTTTCCCGGTAGGGGCGTTTGTGCAGGATATAGGCGGGTTCGGCGTTGACTTGCATGACCATACTGATTGATAAAAATCACCATTAGAGGCAAACGAATTTATGTTCTCGCCAGGGCGCCAAGGACGCAAAGTTATTTTTCAGCTGTATGTAGGAGCGGCTTTCGCCGCGAATTGCCCGCAAGATTGTACAGCTGTTCGCGGCTAATGCCACTCCTACAGACAATAAATCCTTAGCGTTCTTTGCGCCCTGGCGAGAGAAATTAACCTTATACCATCTATTCGTTAGTGTATCCCAGGCTGGCAAGTGCGCGTTCGTCATTGGACCAGCCCTCGCGAATTTTCACCCACAGCTCGAGGTATACCTTGCCTTCGAGCATTTTTTCTATATCGACACGTGCCTTGCTGCCGATGCTTTTCAGCCGTGCCCCCTTGCGTCCTATGATAATGGCTTTTTGACCCTTGGTTTCGACATAGATGGTGGCAAATATTCTGCTGATGGATTCTCCTTCTTCAAAGCGTTCAATTTCTACAGTCGTGGTATAGGGCAGCTCCTGCCCCAGCTCGCGTATGAGTTTTTCACGTATGATTTCTGCCGACAGGAATCTAACATTTCTGTCTGTAATCTGGTCAGCAGGGAAAAAGGGCTGATTCTCGGGCAGGCGCTCATAGACATCAGCTTCCAGCTGCGTAATGTTTTCTGCGTGCAGGGCGCTCACCGGTATAACAGCGTCGAACTGACGCATTGCAGTCAGCTTTTCGATGAAGGGCAGCAGCTCGTTCTTGTCAGCAAGTTTGTCAATCTTGTTCACTACCAGTAGCACCGGCGCTTCTATATCCTGCAAACGGCTCAGTACGACTTCATCTTCTTCGGTCCACTGCAACGCCTGAACCACAAACAGAATCAGGTCAACATCATTGAGTACGGAATTCGCTGCACGGTTCATGTATCGATTAATCGCCGTGCTGCGCCTGTTGTGAATACCGGGTGTGTCGACGTAAATAACCTGGGACGTGGAAGATGTTTTTACGCCGAGAATTTGATGACGTGTCGTCTGCGGTTTACGTGAAGTAATGCTGATCTTCTGCCCGAGAATATGGTTGAGTAATGTAGATTTACCAACATTGGGCCTGCCGATAATGGCAACAAAGCCACAATAGAATGTGCTGTCGTTCATTTGCCTATCGTAACAGAGACTGCCTTCTCAAGAATCAATTTTCTTGCCTACTTCCTCGATTGCCAGTTTCGCAGCCTCCTGCTCTGCCTTGCGTCTGCTTCTACCCTGCGCGCTTGTAACACAATCCAGACCCTCGATACTGCACTCGACCTTGAACATCTGATTGTGCGCCTTGCCTGTTATTTCCAGCACCGTGTACGCAGGTATCGGGTAACGCCGGGACTGCAGCAATTCCTGCAAACGTGTTTTCGGGTCTTTCAGTGTTTGCACATCAGGTATGTTTTGCAGTTTTTCCGCATATAAACGAAGAATCAGATTACGGCATGTGCCAAAACCGCTATCGATGTATACGGCACCGAAAATGGCTTCCACGGCATCAGCCAGGATCGAATCACGCCGACGCCCGCCACTTTTCAGTTCTCCGGAACCCAGCTTGATATATTGACCAAGCTCGAGCATTTTGGCGATATCGGCCAGGCTGTCCTTGTTGACCAGGCTTGCACGCAGCCGGCTCAGGTCACCCTCATTCATATCGGTATACCGCTCGAACAAACAGGCTGCAATAACAAAATTAAGGATGCCATCGCCAAGAAACTCAAGGCGCTCGTTGTTTACAGAAGCAGCGCTTCTATGGGTGAGCGCTTCTGCGAGCAATGCTTCATTCTCGAATGTATATTCAAGCAGATGAGAAAGCGGGCTCAGCGCATTGTTTTGCGCCATCAACTGATCAATCCCGATTTACCTGACCGGAAGCGTGGCTTCATGTTTGAAACTAACGATGTAATCAAGGTTGCCTACCAGCCTGCCGCGAGGTTCATATTCAATGGTAACAAGGTAACCGCTTTTGGTTTTCTTGATCGCTATATGATCTTTATTAATACTGTAAATATTATTAATACGTAACCTTTTTGTAATAATTTCCTTTATCTTTTTTGGTGTTGCACCTTGAACTGCGGAGTCCGTTTCCAGATTCTGCATCAGCGTCTTCACACTGTGATCATGCAGATACACGGGTACGACATTCATAGCAATAATTGCATTAAATAAAACAACTGCAATGATTGCCAGCCAGCTGATTAGCGTTAAACCTTTCTGTTTTTTCATAAAGCCAACCTCATTCATCAATCATGTTGCCTATGCGATCCCATTTCACACCGCCATTCCAGTGCATCCATATCATGAACGCCTTTCCTACCAGATGACTTTCAGGTACTGCACCCCAGACACGGCTATCGTTACTGTTGTCGCGGTTATCGCCCATAACGAAATACATTCCATCAGGAACAATATACTCGCCTTCCAGGCTGCTCGGCCTTCCCGGCTGCAACAGGATCGAGTGCTTCACACCGACCAGGTCTTCATTATATTCATTCGCGTGAGTCTGGCCCGGCCCTTCATACTCGCCGGCGAAATCTCGACTTACCGGCTTACCATTTACATAGAGCACCTTGTTGTAATAAGCAATATGATCGCCCGGTAGACCTACAACTCTTTTAATGTAATCCAGTGACGGATTGCGTGGATATCTGAATACAACGACGTCACCCCGTTCCGGATCACCCGTTTCGATTACTTTCCTGTTCCATACCGGCAGTCGAATACCATAAGCAAATTTATTCACCAGGATAAAATCGCCGATATACAATGATGGCAACATCGAGCCTGAGGGTATACGGAACGGCTCGACGATAAATCCCCGTAATAAAAACACAATCAGCAGTACCGGGAAGAACGATTTAGAGTATTCAACAATGACCGGCTCTTTACCGCCCCGTGTGATCTCGACTCCCTGATGGATATCGCTATTCGCCTGGAATACCTTGCTTCGCCTGGGCGCCAGCACCCACACATCGAGCGCCCAGATAAAGCCCGTTATAGCCGTACCCAGAAATAAATAAAAAGAAAAATCAAAAACCATCATGAGATATCACTTACTGTCCACTTTGAGTACGGCAAGGAATGCTTCCTGGGGAATTTCCACTTTGCCAAATTGTTTCATTCGTTTCTTACCCGCCTTTTGTTTTTCCAGCAGCTTGCGTTTGCGTGTCGCATCTCCACCGTAACATTTGGCCGTTACATTTTTACGTAAAGCTTTTACGTTTGTGCGTGCAATTATATGCCGTCCTATTGCCGCCTGTATTGCCACATCGAACATCTGCCGTGGAATCAGTTCCTTCATCTTTTCTGCGACCTCCCGGCCGCGGCGCTGACTGACGTCCTGATGTGCGATTATAGACAATGCATCGACTCTTTCACCGTTGATAAGTATATCAACCTTGACCAGCTTGTCTGCCTGAAAGCGCGCAAAATCGTAATCGAATGATGCATAGCCACGACTGACAGACTTGAGCCTGTCAAAGAAATCCAGCACGACTTCACTCAGCGGCATTTCATAAACCAGTGAAACCTGCCTGCCGAGGTACTGCATGTTTTTCTGTACGCCGCGTTTCTCAATGCACAGCGATATCACGTTGCCGACATACTCCTGCGGGACCAGGATATTCGTGCGTATGATGGGCTCACGGATTTCCTCAATATAGTTAACTTCGGGCAGATCAGCAGGATTATGAATCTCTATCAGTTCGCCTTTGGTATCCAGCACCTGGTAAACCACGGTTGGTGCTGTCGTGATCAGGTCCAGGTCGTATTCACGCTCCAGTCTCTCCTGGATGATTTCCATATGCAGCATGCCCAGAAAACCGATACGAAAACCAAATCCCAGCGCGGTTGAATTTTCCGGCTCATAGCTCAGAGAAGAATCATTCAGTGTGAGCTTTTCCAGTGAATCACGGAAATCATCATAATCATCCGCATCTACCGGGAACATGCCGGCGAATACACGGGGCTGAACCTGCTTGAAACCTTCCAGCGGTTGATCTGCAGGGCGGTCAGCCAGGGTGATGGTGTCGCCGACACGCGCCGAGTCAATTTCCTTGATCCCGGCGATAATGTAGCCGACCTGTCCGGAATTCAAAACCTGCTGACTTTTGCGCTTGGGTGTAAATATACCCACCTCATCGACACCGAAATGCCGTTTGTTCGACATGATCAGCATTTTCTGGCGCGGCTTGATGCTGCCCTGCTTGACACGCACCAGCACAATGACACCAACATACGGGTCGAACCATGAATCGATAATCAGGGCCTGCAGAGGCGCATCAGGATCACCTTCGGGTGGCGGCACCTCCCTGACCAGCTGCTCCAGCAGCTCATCTATGCCTTCGCCTGTCTTGGCACTGACGTGGCAGGCATGCGAGGCTTCGAGCCCGATCACGTCTTCAATTTCGTGAACGACGCGATCGGGGTCTGCTGCCGGCAGGTCGATCTTGTTCAATACCGGTATAACTTCCAGCCCCTGCTCTATCGCGGTATAGCAGTTGGCCACGCTCTGGGCCTCAACACCCTGGGAAGCATCCACAACCAGCAGCGCACCTTCACAGGCGGATAACGAGCGTGAAACTTCGTATGAGAAATCGACGTGCCCGGGGGTATCGATGAAATTCAGCTGGTAGATTTCACCATCTTTGGCCTTGTAATTCAGGGTAACACTCTGCGCCTTGATGGTAATGCCGCGTTCGCGTTCCAGGTCCATGGAATCGAGTACCTGTTCCTGCATTTCGCGGCTGGTAAGGCCCTCGCAAGTCTGGATCAGGCGGTCTGCCAGCGTGGATTTGCCGTGATCGATATGTGCGATAATCGAAAAATTGCGGATGTTCTTCAGCGACATATCAGCTTAGCACCCGCTTCAAGGCCTGCATGTCGAGAAAATAATGGCAAACTTCTTCATCACCACAGACCAGCACCGGCACCTTTGTACCGTAAGCTTGTTCTAATTCCTTATTGTTATCTATTGGCACGCGCCGTGTCTCAAAATCAAGTTCGGATCTGCATTCCTGCAATGCCAGTTCCATGTCGTCACAAAGATGACAGCCTTCACGGATATATATGGTTAATTCAACAGGCATAACTCAGGCAGAAAAAAAACCGGCAAGCGCCGGGTCACATACGGGCGGGATTTTAGCAGATTACGCTCAGACTATGTTTTTTCTGAGCACAACAGGAGTCAGCCTGCTTCTGTTGCTGTTTGTGGACAGAAACCGGCGCGAGATATACAGCATCAAGGCAAAGCCGGCGACTGCCGAAACCAGCACCAGCAGGTCACGCGAGGCGGTGTTCTCCGAAACAAGGCCGTCTGCCAGCAGCGCAAACCCGATCATGGCCAGCAGCGGTAACAGGTATACGAATACCGAACCCTTGAGCATGGCCTCTTCGGCAAGCCCTACGACGACTTCGTCACCCACCCGGGCATTGACAGTATTCGGCGCCTGAAAACGGGTAAATTTCCGGCCGACCCATTTGGAGAGCACGGAAGTACCGCAGCCCTGTTTGGCGGCGCAGGCATTGCAGGCCGCCCTGGTTTCTGCCTCGAGCAGCAGCTGATTATTTTCAATTGCGATAACACGCGCCGTCTCTTCGATCATTGCGTGCGTTCCATGGACTCTGCAATAGCGGCAACCGTTGCTTCCGGCACTTCGCCCATGACGGTAATTTGAGCACCGTTCAACTGCTTACCAAAAGCATTCAGTGCGCCCATCCTGGAAGCACCTACCAGGCGATGCGGGCTGCCTTCACCGGTCGCCTCAATGAACACGGAAACAGACGCTAGCCCATCTGAATACATCAGATGAAGCGATTCGTTTCCTACATCACCGCGAATAACGCTCTGCGTCAGCATAAAGCCCTGTGGCATATTCGTGGCTCGCCATCCTATGTTCACCTGCTTTCCTCTGTTCCTGTCAAGCGACTGACTGGTAAAGCCACTGAGGTCAGGTATATTGAATGCCGATTGCGGCACTTCTGGCTGATTGTTGAACGACGTATACATCATCTGCTCGACGATATCGCCATTTTCATCAAGCAGGTCGCATTTGAGCAATACACTGGTTTCATTATCCAGCCAGTATTTGTAACCGTAGCGATAGGCATCTTTTGGCTGCACGTTTAGTACCGATGTTTCACGGCCGGCAATACGCTCGTCACCCAGCTGATCAATCGTGTAATAGTTGGCCAGCTTTTCCAGGTTCTCGGGAAGTATCGGGTGCAAGCCGGGCTTGCCCCCCATCTTGCTCACGGTTACCAGTTTGCGTTCAGGGTAAATTGATATGACTTCATTATTGTGGCGGACTATCTTGCGCGCTTCGCCGTTGAGCGACTCCATGCTTTCCCAGACACCCCTGTCATCCACACCGTGAACAACATGCATGGTCATCATTTTGTCTGACTTGCGCAGCACGAATGTGCCTGTGTAATTCGAGCGTTTGTCTGCGGCAGACATGCCGCTGACGATCTCTGAGACACTGCCTGCATAAGCAGGCATATGACTCAGAATTGCAAATGTTAAAAAGGTTGCTGCTCCAATTGTTATTTGCCGGGCAATTTTCATCTACCGAGATTTTTCTCAGCCTGGGTGTCTTTAGTGGTGTTTTTCAAGCTGGTATTTTTTTCAGACCCGTAACTCACTGAACGTGCGTAAGGCATCATCCCCTGAATGGTATCCTGTGCGGCATATTCTGAATGCTCGGTGACATAACTGTTAAGGTTTACCGCAGGCATTGCAACACCCGGCCTGGCATAGACAGGCGTCATGTTGTTCACCGGTAGTGCCTGTACAGGCTGCTGCCCAACATTAGCGACCACCGCACTATCCGCTCCCTCCTGTTTATCTGTGAGGGTGACGACCATGACCATAGCTACCGTTGCAGCCACTGCCAGGCCACCGACGGGTCTCAGCCACGAGCCTAGATCGAAAAATGGTTTTGTCTCACGCTGGATCGGGCGTGACGGCCTGGTAACTGGAACAAATTCAGGTTCGCGACTGACGGCCTCACGCACGCTCGCGCTGATGTCGATCATCGATGCCTCTGTTACCCTTCCCCGTATCGCATCACCAATCATCTGGTAGCGTGTTGCTGTAGAGAAAGCCCTTTTTTCCTGCTCTGTATCAACTGAGCCCACTTCATTGTATTCAATGGCATCATCAAGCCAGGCAGAAATTTTTTCTTTGTCTTCGTTCATTACACACACCTGAATTTCTATCAAGGTTAATTGTTTACATTATGGCTGCCGCTATCCACGATAGGCTGCAGTTTCTCATCTATAGCTTCACGCGCCCTGAAAATACGTGAACGCACTGTTCCAATCGGGCAATCCATGACCTGGGCGATATCCTCATAACTCAATCCTTCGATTTCCCGTAGAGTTATCGCCTCTCTTAAATCCGGCGGCAGCACTTCCAGCGCAGTGTTTACCGTCGCCTGTATTTCATCAGCGAGCAATTCCCGTTCTGGTGTGGCATATTCCTTGAGCCACTCGCTCGCGTCATATTTCTCGACTTCCTGCACGTCTACCGCATAGGACGGGTTCTTTCTCCCCATCGCAACCAGGTGATTCTTTGCGGTATTGATCGCAATCCGGTAGAGCCATGTATAAAAGGCACTTTCACCCCTGAAGTTGGGTAAGGCCCGGTAAGCCTTGATAAAAGCTTCCTGGGCAACATCCTGCACGTCGGCCTGGTTACGTACAAAACGTGCAATCAACTTGGAAATTCGATTCTGGTACTTCAGTACCAGCAAATCGAACGCCCTGCTATCACCTTTTTGTACGCGCTCAACCAGCGCCTGATCAACATTCTTCTCTGTGCCCATCCAGGCCTTTCCTCCAGAGACAATCCATTGTCTGGTTGGTGTGACAAAATAATCCAGTTATAGTTCAAGCGCATGTAGTGTATTTACGCCCTGATGCATTCAGCCGATTATACAAGTACAATCAAGGTATTACACTCACGCACACCGAAAAACATACGATTTTTCTAAAGAGAGCCCCACATGTCCATCTCGAACATGCATGATGTACTGATTATTGGCAGCGGCGCTGCCGGCTTGAGCCTTGCACTCAGGCTGGCATCCAATGGTCCGGTCGCAATAATCAGCAAAGGTCCGGTCAATGAGGGCTGTACTTATTATGCCCAGGGAGGCATTTCCGCAGTTCTTGCCGATGAAGATTCCTTTCAGTCACATGTTGACGATACCATGAACGCGGGTGCAGGACTGTGCGACCCCGACTCTGTCCGCTTCACCGTCGAGCATGGCCCGGAGAACATACGCTGGCTGCAACAGCTTGGCGTCCCGTTCACCAAGGATACGACACCCGACGGAAGCCGTGTCCTGCATTTAACACGCGAAGGCGGCCACAGCTTTCGACGCATCGTTCATGCCGCCGATGCCACCGGTGTAGCATTATCGAACACTCTGGTGAATCATGTCCGCCAGCATGCTTCTATCGATATTTACGAAAACCACATCGCCGTCGACCTGATTACCGGCAGCAAGCAGGGGCTGAAACATAATCGCTGCATAGGCGCCTACGTACTGAATAAAAACACAGGTCACGTGAAAAGATTCCTCGCCAAAACAGTTGTGCTGGCAACCGGTGGGGCCAGCAAGGTCTACCTGTATACGACCAATCCTGACTGCTCTACCGGTGACGGTATCGCCATGGCATGGCGCGCCGGCTGCAAGGTCGGCAATATGGAGTTCAATCAATTCCACCCCACCTGTTTGTATCATCCTGAAGCCAAATCGTTCCTGATCAGCGAAGCGGTGCGCGGCGAAGGCGGCAAGCTGCTACTTCCGGATGGCGAGCAGTTTATGCACCGCTTCGATCAACGCGCCGAACTGGCACCGCGTGACATCGTCGCAAGAGCAATCGACCACGAAATGAAGCGGCTTGGCGCTGAATGCGTCTATCTGGATATCAGTCATCGTTCAGCGGCATTTATCAAGTCCCACTTCCCGACCATTTACAAGCGCTGCCTTGAGCTTGGCTTAAATATAACGAAAGGGCCAATTCCGGTTGTACCCGCCGCACACTATACCTGCGGAGGCGTAATGACAGATTTGAACGGCCGCACTGATATTGAAGGGCTGTACGCGATTGGTGAGACCGCCTTTACACGACTGCATGGCGCCAACCGCATGGCCAGCAACTCATTGCTTGAATGTCTGGTATTTGCTGAATCCGCCAGCCAGGACATCATTGAAAATATCGCAGATATAAAACAGGAAAAAAGGGTTGCCCCATGGGATGAAAGCCGCGTCACAGATTCTGATGAAGAAGTTGTGGTCACGCATAACTGGGATGAATTACGCCGCTTCATGTGGGATTATGTTGGCATTGTACGCACCAACAAGCGACTCGAGCGCGCGATGCGCCGTGTACAGTTGCTGCAGCACGAGATCTTCGAGTATTACAGTAACTTCCGCATCAGCAGCGACCTGATCGAATTGCGCAACCTGGCACAGGTGTCTGAACTGATTATCCGCTCCGCCATGGAACGCAAGGAAAGTCGTGGACTGCATTTTTCACTCGACCACCCGGACGCACTTGCTGACAAATCAGCCAGGGACACTATACTGGCACCCGGAATAAGTAACGAACCGCCTGCAAATATCCAGGTTGTAAAATGACAGACATCAAATTAATCATCGAACCCGAAGAGCTCGAATCACTTACAGACGATCCTGCTGTTGTAATCGTTGATTTATGCAAGGCGAAACAATACAGAAAAGCACACGTACCCGGCGCACATTTCGTCAATTACCCGGACATCATACATGTTGAAAAGCCCGTTATGGGCTTATTGCCGTCAGCAGAGCAAATTTCAAAACTGGTCTCGAGCCTGGGCATCACTGCAGACTCCCATGTCATTGCCTATGATGATGAAGGCGGCGGCTGCGCCTCTCGACTCATCTGGACATTACACGTATTTGGTCACACAAAAACATCATTGCTGAATGGCGGGCTGTTCAGCTGGGCTAATGAAGGCCATCCACTGACGAAAGATATACCCGAAAAGATTGCAAGCAGTTACACCCTGGCAAACACCGGCAAATACACCGTTGACAGCGAATACATCATGCAACATCTCGATGATGAGCGCATGGCTTTACTGGATGCACGAAGTCTGCCCGAATACAGTGGCAAGAAGAAATACGCCAGCAAGGGGGGACATATACCGGGTGCAAAGCATTACGAATGGACCGAAGCCATGGACCGCGCGCATAACCTGCGCCTGCTCCCGTCTGATTCCATCCAGCAAAAACTTGATCGGCTTGGGCTGACAAAAGACAGGGAAATAATCGTCTATTGCCAGTCACATCACCGTTCGGCGTTTTCCTACGTCATGCTGCGCGCGCTTGGATATGAGGATGTTAAGGGTTATCCGGGTTCGTGGTCGGATTGGGGGAATCGCGAAGATACGCCGGTAGAACAGTGAGTGTAGCGGTGCTGTACTTTATCGCCTGGCTCATTATTTCGATTAATTTTGCAGCTAGTTTCGCCTTGATGGCGAGTTACTATGCAAATCACATCCCTGTGACTTGTCCTTCGGGTCTGCTTCGCAGCACAAATTCATTCCTGATGAATTTGTCTTTACTCGTATAAAGAAAGTAACCAAAGAAATACGTCCCGGGCGCTCGTGCTTCGCATGTCCGTAGCCCGGATTACGCTACGCTTCATCCGGGCTACAATCTAACGGGTCGTCTTGACTCGCATCCCTGCTCGACAAGACTCGATTGACCATCCCTGGTCAATCGACCCTACCAGTGAAGCTGTCCACTTCGGCTGGCTCAGGTCAGGCTTCGGCGAGCTTTACGGGAATAGACGGTATCCCCGTGAAGTTTGCCGAGGCATTCGGCTTTGGTAGGGAAAATTCGACAGGGACGTCGAATTTAGTCCTGTCGAGCCCGGACGGCGAGTCAGGACGGC
>Ga0209536_100004528_pt1 | contig 21944 bp, 14 predicted proteins | sample DeeMarSeWOR28_12_FD_187461 | JGI IMG/M metagenome (GOLD analysis project Ga0209536, IMG submission 187461) | Marine sediment microbial communities from White Oak River estuary, North Carolina - WOR-2-8_12 (SPAdes) (version 2) | ecosystem: Environmental > Aquatic > Marine > Intertidal zone >... | reverse complement strand
CTTCTTGGCTTCGGCGGCGATGCCGTTGGCCATGGCCTGGATGCGGTCCTGCTTGGGGCCTTCGATCATGACGCGGAGCTTCGGCTCGGTTCCGCTCCATCGCACCAGAACCCTGCCGTCCTTGCCCAGGGCTTTTTCCGCGCTGGCGATGGCACGCGCGGTTTTCGGTAGCTCTTCGAGCGGGCGCTTGCCCGGGAGCGTGACGTTGACGAGGACTTGGGGAACGCGCTGCATTGCTTCAGCGGCAACCTCGGACAGCGGCCGCTGCTCGCGGCGTAAGATCGCGAGCACTTGCATGGCGGCCACCAAGCCGTCTCCCGTGGTCGCGTGGTCCAGAAAGATGAGGTGCCCCGACTGCTCTCCGCCGAAGTTGAATCCTTGCTTCCGCATCGTCTCGACCACGTAGCGGTCTCCAACGTTGCAGCGCACCAGCTTGCCATTGTCGTTCTCGATGGCCCGCTCGAGGCCGAGATTGCTCATCACGGTGGCAACGAGCGTGCGACGCCGGAGGCGCTTGCTTCGCAGCATGCGTGTCGCACACAGTGCCATGATGACGTCGCCGTCAATTTGATTGCCCTTCTCGTCGATCATGATCACGCGGTCGGCGTCGCCGTCGAGCGCGATGCCGAGGTCGGCGCCTCGTTTGCGGACTTCCCTCGCGCAGCTTTCAGGGTGCAGCGCCCCGACCTTGTGGTTGATGTTCTTGCCATTGGGTCGAACTCCAATCGCATGCGTGGTCGCCCCAAGCTCGGAAAAAACCAGAGGCGCCGTGCGGTACGCAGCGCCGTGAGCGGCGTCGACGACGATCCGAACACCCTCGAGCGTGAGCTCGTCCGGGAACGAAGCCTTGACGAAAGCGACATAACGGCCTGGCGCATCATCGAGGCGCTCAGCCCGCCCAACACGAGTGCCGGTTGGGCGCTTCCCATCGAGCTCCGAGCCAAAGACGAGCTCTTCGATCTCGTGCTCGACCGCATCGGGAAGCTTGAACCCGTCTGGACCGAATATCTTGATGCCGTTGTCCTGATAAGGATTGTGCGACGCGCTGATCACGAACCCTGCATCGGCACGCATGCTCGTGGTGATGTGGGCGATCGCCGGCGTAGGCAGTGGTCCTGACAGGAGAACCTCGCCGCCGAGCGCACAGATGCCCGACGCGACGGCGGTTTCGAAGAGATACCCCGAGAGCCGCGTGTCTTTTCCGACGACGATGCGCGGCACGTGCTTTACCCGTTTGCTCGCCTGGTAAGCGATGGCCGCGCCGATGCGAAATGCGACCTCCGGTGTCATGTCGCCGCGGTTGGCGAGGCCGCGAATTCCGTCGGTTCCGAATAGCTTGCGTGTCATGCTTGGCTCAAGGCTCCCAGGTGATGTCGATACTCCAGTTGGATGGAGGGGCAAACGTGCCTGTCGTTACGAAGTTTAGAGGCCAAAGAGCCTCGATCAAAAATCCAGGGCGCTGCGCCTGGGCAGTGGTATTGGGGCCTCCCTCCGAGCGCCGCGCTACGAATTGCCCCTCGACATAGAGGCCTCGAATCGGAACGTTGTCGGGAAGCACGCTGTCGACGTTGAAGCCCACTTGAACCGCTGTGTCTCCTTCTACGTCGTCCGCATAGCCTTGCCCCTGCTGGATACCGAAAGTCGGCGCGAAGCCGCCAAACTGCGACTGAAGGGAAGCCGAGGCCAAGCCGGCGGCGACGCCGGTCAGGAAGTTCGTGGTTTCTTGAGAAGCCTGGGCCGTGCTTGGCCCCGCCCCGCGTTGCTGTCGCGTGCTTCCCGTGACGAGCAGGGCGATCACTTGGGCCTCGCTGCTGGTCGGGACGCTCGAGCTGAATTCGATGGTGGGGTTGCTGAGTCGTCCGGAAACCGTGACCGTGATTGTGTCGTTGCTCCCGCGAAGTGAATGGCGGGCGACGAGATCGACCTTCGCGTCCATCTCCTTATCTCCGCCGAACACCATGCTGCCCGAGCGCACCTCGAAGCGCTTGCCGAATACACGGAAGTTGCCGGTGTGGAGATTCACCGTGCCTTTCACGAACAGCTCTTCGGCAACCGTCGTGTCGAGGTTGGCGGTCGCTTCGACGAGGAAGCCTTGGTCACGGCTCATGATCACGATGCGATCTTCGGAGCGCAACTTGAGGTGAATCGGATAGGGCGGCGGCTTTCGGACGGGCTCGTAGGATTCACCAATTACGAACACCTCCGGATGCGGGGCGAGGTCCTGCGGCGTCGCCGAGCTTTCTGGGATGTCGATTGTCAAAGACTGAAGACGAACCTCGCCGTCGATCCCTTCTTTCTCCAACGCGGCTATCACTCGTGCCTTGCCATCGACGCGAGCGACGATCGAGCCCTCCTGTCGGAGTGGGAAGTTCTTGGCCTTGAATTCGAAGTCGGTGTTTTTGAAGCTCAGCTGCTCGACGCCCACGCGCCCGTTGACCTCGGCGGTCCCATTGGTGTCGTTGGCTTTCAAGCCCATGATCGCGACGCCGTCTTCATCGAAGATGGCGCGGCCGGTCACATCCTCGAGAGTTTGGCCCACGCTGCGCACGTCCACCCTGCCGTCCGTGAGCTCCACGCTGCCGACGAAGTTCGGGTTCTTGACCGATCCTTGTGCGCTCACGCTCCCTTGTAGGATGCCTTCGACGTTGACCACGCCCGCCATCCAGGCGAGCACCGCTTGAAGCGGCATGCGGTCGAAATTGGCTCGGCCTGAAACCTCACCGCGCTTCGCGAGCTCGGGAATCGGATGCTCGGTATCCCACAGGAGCGGCACCCGACCGTCGATTGTCGTCGATCCTCCGTTCCACCATCGCATGTCTAGGCCGAGCTCACCGAACCCGTCTGCGTAAGATCCCGAGATGTGATTTGCCGCGGGAGGGGTCTCGAGGATCGAGCTCACCATGCCGGTTCTCCGGGCGGGCTCGATGCGGCGAGCGCGGAGCTCGTCCGAGTCCATGGAGAAGGACAGCTTCGGGTCGTCGCCAAACAACCCCGTGGCCCTCAGCTGAGCCTTGAGCGTACCCGCAACGTAGCGGCATATGTATGGGATGCTCTCAGTGGGCGCGTCGTAAAAATCACCGCTCACACGGGTCACCGGCCAACTTGGAATCTCCGCGGCCTTGAGCCAGTCGTCGAGCGGTGTTTGCGCGGATGCCTCGACGTCCAGCACTTTGGCATCGCCGACGACCCCATCCATTGTGATCTGGGTCAACCCGTCTACGAGCTGCGCCCTGACGGTGGCTCGAGGGTTGGAATCGCCTCCGCAAAGCCCTTCCGATGAATCCGAAAGCCAATCGAGGCTCGCGTGGAGGTCGCCACGCGTTCGAAAGGCGCCACCGGCGATCGTGGCGCTGCCTGCGACCTGCAGCCGGTTGGCATCGGGCACGAAGCGCTCTCCGAGGTACTTGGGAAACGCGCTCAGACGTCGGGGCGGCACTTTCATCGAGAGACGCCAGGGTGAAGTTGCCAGCGCTTCGATCGTTTCCTCCGGGTTCTGCACCAGGTGGACGAGGTCGACGAGCAAGCTGGCCTCGCCCTCGAAAAGCTCGCCTTCTTCGTCGCCGAGGCGAAGCTGCGCGAGCAGTACGCCATACTCGTAGCGGAATTTCGAGCTCAGCTGGGCCGGGCCCCAGCCCTCGACGACGAGTCCCGGGATCTGAATGTTGCCCTTGAACGAGGGCGCGTCGATCGGACCCGAGAACCGGATGCTGGCATTGGCGAAGCCCTCCACGTCGGGCATGTCTTCTTCGAAGATTAGCTCGAGCAGCGTCAAGTCCATCGAGCCGGTGCTGAGCGTCGTCTCGTAGACGCCCTCCCGTAGCGACGCGCCAACCCCTCCGGGGACCGGGTCGATGAAACCCGAGGTACTGAGCGTGAAGTTGCCGCGTCCGGCCATGTCGACCTGCGCGTCCAAATCTAGAACACGGTCGTCGTAGCGAAGCAGGTACGCTGCGTTGACCGGTGCGATCTCCCAAAGTGTCGCATCCGTCAGCGTCCCTTCCGCCACGATGGTGGGGTCTTTGTCGAGATCGCCGCGAAACTCGAAATGCAGATCGACGCCACCTTCGAAGTCGTACGCCTCTTCGGGGTAGAGGATCTTGAGGACTGCCAAGTCGAAGTTCTCGAGATCCGCTTGGATGTCATCAGGCCCGTCGAAGAGCCACTCGCCTCTCGCTTGAAGGCGCTGCGCGCCCTTGCCCATGAGGATGCGGTCGAAGGAGATGCCTTTGTCGACATCGAGTGTTAGGTTCCGTACCGAGCCGCGCCACGAAAGCTCGCCGACGGCGAGCTCGATCGTGTCGACGTTGAGCTCGTAGACGTTGTCGTTCGCCCCGATTCGCGCTTGGAACTCGGCGTGCCGTTCTCCAGGGGCTGAGAACTCGCCCGTCGCAGTGTACTCCTTGGGTCCGCCTGTGAGGATCGCTTGGCCGTTGCCGATCGGGTAGCCTGCGACACGCACCGCGGCGCCGTCGAGCTCGAGATCGACCTTTGGTGCGAGCGGGTCACCCCAGACCCGCCCCTCGAGGATCAGGAAGTGCGCGCGGATCGCTCCGTAGTCGAAGTCGTCGAACCGTACCCGGCCCTTGGTTTCGAAATCGCCGCGCACAGTTTGCCGGATGCGGAGATCGAACTCGGCGTCGCCTGCGATGCCTTCGGCAAACTGCTGGAAGTTCGGGTCTTCGCTGATTGCGGGGATCTCGCCCCACGCGTGAATCTCGCTGACACCCTTGTACTCCACGTGTCCAGCCAAGTAGAGGTTGCCACCCGAGTACTCTGCCTTGACCGAATCGATGTCGAGACCGTCTTCGCGCGAGCGCAGTTTCGCGACGAAAGGCGGGATATAGAACGGCTCGTATGTGAACCCGTCGGTCTCGATGGCGACGCGGAGCAGGTCTTCGTCCTTCGGGTCCGTGCTCAGCTCGATCTTGCCGTTGGCCTCGACCTCGGGCGCACCGCCGAGCAACTGGTCGAGCTGCATGCTTGGGCTGGCGATTTCGATGCGCGTGACGCCTTCGCTAGGAAGCTCGCCCTTGACGCGGGCCTTGCCTCCCGCGGTGTCGACGTCCGCTTGCAACCGATAGTTGCCCTCGGGCCCCCAGAGTCGCACCCAGCCCGCTCCTTCGCCCTTCACTGACTCGGCCCAATCGAAGCCTACGTCGTACAGTGTCGCTCCGCTCACGGGCTCGACGCGTACGAAGAGGTCGAGGTCATACGGATCTTCGGGTTCGGCGCCCTCACGAGGCCGGTACACGAGCTCCGCGGTCATATGCTCGTCGTCCCGACTCGCTTCGGCGGTGACTTGGGTGCCTCTTGCATCGGTGTGCACGGTGCCGACGATGTTCTCGATCTTTGCTTCGAACGGAAACGGGCTCACGATGCGTCCATCTGCGGACCAGACCTCGATGTCGGTGATCCAATGGAACTCCATGCGGCCCTTCGTGTTGAGGTCGACCACGCGAAGGCCTTGCAGGCCGAGCAGCTCTCCGGTGACCTCGAGGTTGCGCAGATCCATGTTGTCCACAATCGCGTGGAACGGCTCACCCACCGTCGGGGACTTGTCCGCTGGCTCGAACGCCGCCAGGAACGTCGGCGCACCCTCGCCATCGTCGACCAAGTCGACCCATCCGTTGGTCAAGTGCCCGTAGTAGAAACGTAGTTTTCCGCGAAGGCCAGCGATGGGGTCGATGCCGAGCTCCACGGTCTCTCCGTAGATGATCGCGCGACCGTCGGGGTCGTACACGAACGTGTCTTTGACGACTGTGCGCCAAAGGCGGAGTTGCTCGATGTAACCCGCATGCATGGTGCCGTCCATTTCCCCAGACACGAAATCGTTGAGAATGTCACGGCCGAGCCTCCGACCGAGGTCGGTGTCCAGATGGAAGAGCACGCTGGCGAGCAGCGACAGGATGCCCACGAGGGGCCACCCGAGGAACCAACTGAACAGCCGATAGATCCAGCGCATCAGAACGCCTCACCGATCGTGAAGTGGATGGCTCCTGGCACGCCGCCTCGAATGAAGCGGAAGATGTTGAAGGCGTTCGGAGGCGCCGTCCCGTTGATGACCTGCCATCCCGGAATCAAGAAACCGAAGTCGAGACGGATCGGCCCGACGGGCGTGCGATAGCGAAACCCGAAACCGGCCGCTGCGCGGATGTAGTTGAAGCGCCAGACTGGCGCGCGGTTCACGTCCCCGAAATCCATGAAGAGCGCAGTCGCGAATGCTTGGGTGATTGGCACGCGCCACTCCACGCCGGCTTCCCATTTCCTGAGTCCGCCGTCGTTTCGCGCATCGGAGCCCTCTCGGTTGAGCGAGTCGATGCTGCCCGGGTCGCCCAGGAAACCACCGAAGAATCCGCGATGGGTCGTCGGACCGCCCGAGCGCAGTCGATAGTTCTGAGGGCCCAGCTCTTGGCCGATGAGGTCGAGCCGATCGCGATCGCGCGAGAACAAGAACATCGCCCCGATCCCGAAGCGAAACGCAAGTGTCGACGAGAGCGGCAGCGGTGCGAAGCCGCGCACCTCGGGCGAGACGCGGATGTACTGCCACGAGCGCCGGAGCTTGGCGGGCGACTGCTGGCTGCTTCCGCGGAAGTAAAAGCCCGCGCGCGGGCTCCGGGAGTCGTCTCTGAGATCGACGATGACGCTTTCGTCGAAGAAGACCACCTGGTAGCTCGTCGGGTATCGGGGATCGCGGTCGACCGTCAGGTACGTGTCGTAGTTCAAGCCGCCGACCAAGAGCAGGCGTCCATCGAAAAACGGGCGCGAGAGATTGCCGCGAATCTGCAAGTCGTGCCGGCGGAACAGCTCGAAGGGGTCCGGACCCCAATCGTGGCGGAACTCGATCGCCGAGGTGGTGCGCGGCTCGAGGAACGCGGGCCGCCGATAGCCGACACGGAGCTCGTTGCCGAAGATGAAGCCCCGACCGAAGCGGAAGAACGGGTCCGAGGCGACGATTTTCGGACGGTCCTCGATCCGCAATTTCCGAAAACCCGTGATGAAGTTCCTATGCTCGAAGAGACCAAACAAGTGGACGTCGGAGATTCGGGTGTCCTGTTCCAAGGTCAACGTGTTGATCGCACCGCTCTGCACGCCGGCGCCGATTCCCCAGCGAATCTGGCGTCCTGGCTCGACCGCGATGCTGACGTCGACGACTCCGGTGCACTGTTCCTCTGCGTCGAGCCTCGGGTTCTCGGTGACGTCGACCGACGCCAGGGCGCCGAGCGCATACACTGCGCGCTGGGCTTCCGCCAATGCGTTCGAGCTGTACCTGTCACCGGTCTGCAAGTCTGCGACGTCGAGGATGGTCTTGGCCGGCAGCTCCTGGTACCCGGAGACGGAGACGTCGCCAAGCGTGCATGCGGGCCCCGGCTCGACATACAGCTCGACGAACGCTTCTCGCGCTTCAAGGTCAATCTCCACCCGACCGGAGGCCCTGCCACACGCATAGCTTGCGCTCCGAAGCCGGCGGCGAATCGCGCGTTTGCTCCGTTCGTAGAGCGCCTCATCGAACGCTTTGTCGATCTCCAAGGCGACCGCGCTTTCGATCGCCTTGCGCTCGCTCTCCCCAAGGCTCTCATGGCCGGTTACGCGAATCGATCGCACGAGGACGGGCAGGCCCTCTTCGATCTCGATGCCGATTGAGACCTTGCACCCTTCACCTTCGCCCTCCCGGGTACACGGCGCCTCTCCCGGCGTGGTCGTCACGATGCGGTCATCCTGCGCCGCTGACGGCGGATCGAGCTCCGTGCTCACGACCGCAGCGTCGTAGTATCCGCGGGCCTGGTACCAGCGCTCGATCCGGTCGATGTCGCGATCGAACACGGCCGAGTCGAGAGTGGGCCAGCCCTTACGCAGCTTCTTCCACAAATCGAAGGAGAGCCGCTTCCCGTCGAAGGGTGGCACGCCGCATTCGCGGTCTGGGCTCGTCCCAAAGGCGATGGTGACCCGCTCGCGCTCTTGCGACGCCATGCAGGCCCGAAGCGCCTCGTGATCGAGCTCCTCCATGCCGGAGAAACGGATCCGATCGATGCCATATGCATCCTCTGGGATCGTCTTGCACCCGCTCGCCAAAACGAGCAGGAGCCAGATGCATCGCCGGCGGCCCATCTACCTAGGGCTTGTAGCGCGTTGGGCCCTCATCCCGCCAGCGAACGGCGTAATTTCGGCCGTTTGGCGGCCATGCGGCTAGGCTGCTAAGGGTATCGTCGCGACTCCATGAAGCAGTACTTCGTACAGACCTTCGGCTGCCAGATGAACGTCCACGACTCTCGGCGGATCGAGGAGGTCCTGCGCGGGAGCGGCTACCAGGAGGCCACGGAGCCCGCGCTGGCCGATTTGCTCATCGTCAACACCTGCAGTGTCCGCGAGAAAGCCGAGCACAAGCTCATGAGCCTTCTTGGCACATTTCGGCCTTTCAAGGAGGGTCGGCGGGGCACCGTCCTGGCCGTTGCGGGGTGCGTGGCGCAGCAAGAAGGCGAGCGTCTGCTCAAGAAGGCGCCTTTTGTGGACATCGTCCTCGGGCCGGACAACATCCCCGAGCTTCCCGCGCTGATTCGGAACGTGGAGCAGGGGGCGCCGCCTGTGACGCGCACCCAGTTCGACATGGATGACCCGCAATTCTTGAGGGCCAAACCGCATGCCGACCGGCGTGAGGTCACTGCCTACGTCACGGTCATGAAGGGCTGCGACGAGCGCTGCACCTTTTGTATCGTTCCCTATACCCGGGGCTCGGAGCGGTACCGACGGGCGAACGAGATCGTCGACGAGATCCGCGATCTGGTGGCCGGTGGGGTCCGAGAGGTGACCCTGCTCGGGCAGACCGTCAACTCCTGGCACGAGCCCGGAGAAGCTGCAGAGGCCGCCAAGACCCAATCGAAGATGGCGGCGTCGACATCTCAATTCGCGGGACTCCTACGCCGGATCGCGCGAGAGGTTCCGGACCTGCTGCGCCTGCGCTACACATCGCCTCACCCCCGGCACATCACGCCGGCCCTCATCGCGGCCCACGCCGAGCTCGGGGTCCTGCCTGCGCATGTGCACCTACCCGTGCAGTCTGGGTCCGACCGCCTGCTGCGTCGCATGGCACGCCGCTACACCGCGGACGAATACATCGCGCGCACCGATGCGCTCAAGGGCGCCAAGCCCGGGCTGACGCTGTCCGCGGACTTCATCGTGGGCTTTCCTGGCGAGACCGATGATGACTTCGAACAGACGCTCGATCTCATTCGTCGGGTCGGCTTCGTAGCCGCGTTTGGCTTCAAATATTCGCCGCGGCCGTATACGCCGGCGCTGAAGCTCGGCAATGAGGTTCCGGAAGAGGTGAAGGACGAGCGACTGGCTAGCTTGTTTGCGCTCGTCGAGACACAGCAGCAGGCGCATCTACACTCCTTGGTTGGGCAGAGTCTCAGTGTGCTCGTCGAAGGGCCTTCGCCTGGTGACACGGGGCGCTTCGCTGGACGTAGCGAGCGCAACGAGATCGTGCACCTCATCGCGCCGGAGGGATACGACCCGACCGGCGAGCTCGTGACCGTGATGATCGACGAGCCGTTCCGGCATAGCTTGTCCGGTTGCATGAGCGGTGCCGAAGCCCGTCAGGATCGCGCGCGCCGAACCCGCCTGTCCGTCGTCGATGCGGGAGGCGCCTCCTGAGCGCGGACTCACTGAGAGAGCGGCTTCGCGTATGGCGGTTCGCGCTCCTTTACATGGCGCTGATCTTCGTGATCTCGTCGTTCGCGGTACAGGTGCCCGGACTGCAGCACCTGCCATTTCGCGACAAAGCGATCCACTTCGTCGAGTACGCGGTGCTCGGTTGGCTCTGCACCGGTGCCGCACGACGCAGCTGGCCCTCGGCGGCCCCGTGGCGGATCGCGACCTTTGCGGTCTTCGTCTCGGCACTTTGGGGTCTCTCAGACGAGATCCATCAGGCGTTCGTGCCCGGCCGTTCATCCGAGCTGGCCGATCTGGTCGCGGACCTCTTCGGCAGTGCAGCGGGCGCCGCCGGCTGGCATCTGTTTTCGCACCGTTCTGTAAGGCAATACACCGGAAAGTTCACCTCAAGGGACTAGCCGGCATTGACGGTTCCAGTCCGACTACTTAAGGTTTAATCCATGGGGACGTAGCCGTTCCCGATTTCAAAAACAAAAGCTTCGTCGGTGGAACCCCCCCATAAGTCCACCGGCTCCCCCGCCCGGTCGTGTCTCCCCCCCCCTCCAACGACCGGGCGACCCTTTTTAAGTTCGGTTACACCGCCGACCCACCCCAACCGTAGAGCTCCTCCGCGGCCGTCGCCCTTCGGGCTCGCGCTACCCTGTACGGCCGTGTAACTTTGGCGGTGCTCGCGCGTTACCTCCTCAATCCCCTTGGCCCGTTTCAAACGCTACTTTCCGATTCCGTACCTCATCGTCGGCTCCATCGTCATTGGGTACGGAGTTTGGTTGCAGGTGCAGGTGGGGCGTTTGAGCCTTGCTTGGGTGGGCGCGATCGTTGCCATCGCTCCGCTCGTGTTGTTCATGATGTCCCTCGTGGTCATTCGCAGGCCGCGGACTTGGCGCAACGAGTATCCTCTCTTGATCGCTTCGGCGTTCGGTACCGGGCTCGCGTTTCTCTACTTCGAGTCGCCTGCCAGTTGGTACGCGCTTTTCTTCGGTCTCATCCCGTCCTTCATCTACGTCTATTGGTATTCGGTGCTCGATCGTTCGGGGTCGTCGATCATGGTGGGCGCTCAGCTTCCCGAGCTGGCGCTCGTCGACGCCGAGGGGAGGGCGGTCGTGCCGACTCCCGGCAAGCTCGGGCTCTACATGTTCATCCGCGGGAACTGGTGCCCGCTCTGCATGGCGCAGGTGAAAGAGATCTCGGCGCAATATCGGGAGCTTGAGGCTCGCGGCGTCGAGGTGTTTCTCATCAGCCCACAATCGGAGAAGCACACCCAAGCCTTGGCCAAGCGCTTTGACGTCCCCATTCGGTTTTGCGTCGACGTCGGAAATCGAGCCGCGCGAACGCTCGGCATCGAACACGTCGGCGGTGTGCCGTTCATGATGGAACCGCTTGGTTACGAGCCCGAAACTGTGCTGCCGACCGTCGTGATCATCGACGCGGAGCGCAGCATCCTCTTCGCGGACCTCACCGACAACTATCGTGTTCGGCCCGAGCCGAGCACCTTTCTCGCGGCGCTTGACGCGCACGCTTGAAAAAGACCGCGTTGCTGCCTGGACGGCCCTGGTGCTGACGCCTACATTTCGCGCCATGAGTCTCAAAGAAAGCCGGACCCGCCGGCTCGCCCTCGTTGCGATCGCATTGCTGGCACTCGCTTGTGCGAAGTCCGAAGTGCCGAGCCATGCGGAGGCCAGTGCCGGCGACGAGGCCGCGTTCGATCCGCTTCCATCTTGGAACGACACGGCGACCAAAGCGAAGATCATCGAGTTCGTCGACGCCGTGACCGACCCAGACGGCCCCGGGTACGTCGAGCCCGCGGCCCGGATCGCGACCTTCGACAACGACGGGACGCTTTGGGTCGAAAAGCCGGCCTATGCAGAGCTGCTCTTCGCGCTCGATCGCGTGCGGAGCCTCGCCCAGGTGCATCCCGAGTGGAAGACACAAGAGCCTTTTCGCGCCGTCATCGAAGGCGACCGCGACACGCTCGTTGCCGCGGGCACGCATGGCCTGGTCGAAGTGCTCATGGCTTCCCACACCGGTATGAGCGCCACCCTGTTCCAAACGATCGCCTCCGAGTGGATCCGCGACGCGCGCCATCCCGAGCTCGAAAAGCCCCACACCGAGCTCGCCTACCAGCCCCAGATCGAGCTGCTCCGCTACCTAGAGGCAAACGGGTTCGCCACGTTCATCGTCTCGGGTGGGACCGTGGAGTTCCTGCGCACCTTCGCCCAACCCACATATGGCATCCCGCCCGAGCGCGTGATCGGCTCATCCATCGTGACCCGCTACGAGGTACAGGGTGGCAAGCCGTCGCTCTTACGATTGCCCGAAGTCGACTTCATCGACGACAAGGCCGGCAAGCCGGTTGGCATTCACAAACGCATTGGTCGCAAGCCGATCCTCGCGTTCGGGAATTCGGACGGCGACTTCGAAATGCTGCAATACACGACCATGGGCAGCGGCACCTCGACTCTCGGGCTGTTGCTGCACCATGATGACGCCGAGCGCGAGTACGCATACGACCGCGACAGCGAGGTCGGAAAGCTCGATCGGGCGCTCGATGCCGCAAGCGCGGCAGGATGGGTCGTCGTTTCGATGAAGGACGACTGGATGACGGTCTTCGTAGAGGAGTAACGGCAGATGAACAGGCAGTTGGTGTTGCGCGGCTTGGTCTGCGTTTGGGCGCTTCTGGCGCTCGCTGGGTGTAAGAAGTCGGAGACCGCCGCGGACGCGAGTGCGGCGGATGACAGCGGGATTGTCGTGCTGGACAAGGGCGACCGGCCTCGGTCGCTTGTTCGCTACAACATTCCGGCAGGAACGACGACGACCTCGACCACCATCCTTCGGGTCGCAACGCTGGCGACGAGCGCCGACCAGGCCGCCATCACGTTGTTGCCGGGCCTCCGCCTCGACATCGTGTCGGGCCCGGCAGAGCTCACGGAGCACGGCGTGAAGTTCGACGTCGATGTCGTGAGGTCGGAGGCAGTCATTCCCAAGGGCTTCGATGAGCAGCTCGCGCAGGAGCTTCGCGACGGGGCGGCTGTCGCGAACGACATCGGTGGCTGGGTCGAGATCGACGATCGCGGCAACATGCTCTCGGGTGAGCTCAATCAGCGAACGAAGCGCTCGGACGTGCCGATTCGGCTCCTCAGGATGCTAGTCAACACGCGTGAAACGCTCACGCGGGTGCGGCTGCCCGAAGAGAAGGTCGGCCTCGGCGCGCGCTGGGAGACCCGGAAGGAGATTCATGCCTACGGGTTCAAGGTTCAGCAGGTCAACACCTATACCTTGGTCGACCGCGCCGGCGACGAGATCATGCTCAACGTGACCGTGCAGCAAATGGCGGTGCCTCAAACCATCGAGTTCCCGGAGGAAGGCATCGAAATTTCGGTGGAGACGATGATGGCGCAGGCAGACGGTCAGATCATCCTCGACTTGGACGCCTTGGAGTCCGACGCGTCGGCCAATGGGAAGGGCGAGGACCGGATACTGGTGAAGAGCCCGGACGGGGTGGACACGGTCGAGGTGACGGAAGAGTTCGAGGTGCAGATCGCGAATACTTCGGCTCTGCGAGGAGACTGATCCTCTCGGCTAATCGTCGATCTTCAAGATCGCGTGAAAGGCGTCTTGCGGGATCTCCACGCTGCCGACGGCCTTCATGCGCTTCTTGCCCTCTTTTTGTTTCTCGAGGAGCTTGCGCTTTCGGGAGATGTCGCCGCCATAGCACTTCGCGGTGACGTCCTTTCGTAGTGCGCGAACCGTTTCTCGTGAGATGATCTTCGAGCCGATCGCGGCTTGGATTGCGACCTCGTACTGTTGCTGGGGAACGATCTTCTTGAGCTTGGCGGCCAGCGCACGGCCTAGATAGTAGGCCTTGTCCTTGTGGACGACGGCACTCAGCGCGTCGACCTTGTTGTTGTTCAGCAGCATGTCGAGGCGAACGAGCGGGTTTTCACGGTAGCCGGCCAGCTCGTAGTCCATCGACGCGTAGCCCTTCGTCGCGCTCTTTAGCTTGTCGAAAAAGTCGAACAAGACCTCGGCGAGCGGCATCAGGTAGGTGATGATGACCCGATCGGTGGAGGCATATTGGATGCCCTGCTGCTCGCCGCGGCGGTCCTGGCAGAGCTTGATGACGGCGCCCACGTATTCCGCTGGCACGTGAATTGAAACCGTGAAGTACGGCTCCTCGATCCGGACCCGTCCATCGGGGATCTGCGAGGGGTTGCCGATCTCGAGCGTCTCTTGCTCGGTGTGCACCCGGTAGACGACGCTGGGCGCCGTGGTGATGAGCCCGATGTTGTACTCGCGTTCGAGCCGCTCCTGGATGATCTCCATGTGGAGCAAGCCGAGGAACCCGCACCGAAAGCCAAATCCGAGTGCGTCGGAAGTCTCCGGCTCGAACATGAAGGCGGCGTCGTTGAGGTTTAGCTTTTCTAGAGCATCGCGGAGCTCGGTGTACTGGTCGCTGTCCGTAGGGAAGATCCCGCAGAACACCATCGGTTTCACCTCTTTGAAACCGGCGAGCGGTTTCTCAGCGGGCTTCTTCGCGAGCGTGATGGTGTCTCCGACCTTGGCATCCTGAAGCGACTTGATGCTGGCCGCCAGGTAGCCGACCTCGCCTGGGCCGAGGTGGTCGAGCTCCTTCTGGAACGGAGTGTAGACGCCGAGCTCGGTGACTTCGTACTCTGCGCGGGTCGCCATGAGGCGCACCTTGTCGCCCTTTCGCACCGTACCGTCCTTGATGCGAACCATGCACACTGCGCCCCGGTAGCTGTCGTACCAACTGTCGAAGATTAGCGCTCGGAGCGTGCCAATATCCTCCGTCGCGGGGGGTGGGATGCGCTCGACGACGGCTTCTAGGATCTCACGCACGCCTTGGCCGGTCTTGGCGCTGCAGGCGAGCAGCTGCGAGCAGTCGAGCCCGACGACGTCTTCGACCTCTTGCTTCACGCGCTCTACGTCGGCGCTCGGAAGATCGACCTTGTTGAAGACCGGGATGATCTCGAGGTCACCCTCTACGGCCAGGTAGACGTTGGCGAGGGTCTGCGCCTCGACGCCCTGCGTGGCGTCGACGACTAGAAGGGCGCCCTCACACGCCGCGAGCGAGCGCGAGACCTCGTAGCTGAAGTCCACGTGGCCGGGCGTATCGATGAGGTTCAGTTGATACATCTTCCCATCCGCGGCCTTGAACGGAAGGCGGACGCCCTGCGCTTTGATCGTGATGCCGCGCTCCTGCTCGAGCTCCATCCGGTCGAGAAGCTGCGATTTCTGCTCGCGCGCGGAGACGGCCCCCGTCACATCGAGAATCCGGTCGGCAAGGGTGCTCTTGCCGTGGTCGATGTGCGCGATGATGCAGAAGTTGCGAATGTGCCCGAGATCTTGCGCCAAACTGCGACCGGTCTAGCCTCGCGCCTCCCCCGCAGCAACGTGGCGTAGCTAACCTTTTTTCGCGGGACCTGCTTCGAGCGTCATCTGGCCCGGAAGCTCGTCTTGATGCCGATCGAGGACGAGATCGATACCTTCGCGGATATACACCGCCACAGGCACCTTCGTACGCTCATGCAAGAGCTTGAGACGTTCGTTTTGTTCGGGGGTGATGTAGACGGTGGTCGAGATCTTTTTGCGCGCCATTCGGACCTCAGAAGGTGGCATGAAGCTACATGGCACCATATATATTGTCAATCTGGGGAGCGATAGACTTGCCTGAGGGGCCGGATCAGCCTTATTATTATGGGGTTCGGGTCTTGGGGGACTTCAGAAATTGAGCGTAAACATGAGCAATTTCGCGCATGGATGGGTTTGGCTCACCACCGTGCTGTGCTTCTCGCTGCTGGGGTGCAGCAAGGGTGGCACGAGCGCCACGACCTTGCCCGACGGCTCGAAGGGCGAAGGCGGCGCCTGCGGAGGGAATCGGGTTAGCGCGACCGACGTTAATGAAGACGGACGTGTCGACATTGAAGAGGTTCAGCGGGGCGGACGTACCTATTGCATGCGTGCAGACATGAACTTCGACGGCAAGATCGATGTGGAGCGCTTCTATGAAGACGATGGCGTGCAGGTTTCGCACGAGCGCCACGACTTCGACTTCGACGGCCGTCTCGACCAGCTTTCTTTCTACGAACACGGCAAGCTCGTCCGTAAAGAGCTCGACACGAATTTTGATAACACGATTGATACCTGGCTATGGTGCAGCAGCGGTTGGGTCGTGAAAGCCGAGCGGGATCGCCAGCGTGATGGCAAGGCGGACGTTTGGGAGACCTACACGCAGGGCGTCATGGTCGAGGCAGAGTACGACGAGAACAACGATGGACGGGTTGACCGGTGGGATTCCTTCCGGAACGGAAAGCTCGTCCTGACGCAATACGATGACAACCGGGACGGCGAGCCCGACCGTAGTCATGAGATGCCTCTGCAAAGCCTAGGTCCCGCAGACGACGCGCTCCGCTGCGAGAGCGTCACCACCGCGGAGCTTGCGACGCTCCTCAGGAGGAACCGGCTATGAAACAGCTGCTTCTTCTTCTAGTGGGGGTCGCCCTGCTGGGCTGCGGGTCGAAGTCCGCCGACCCGGTGACTAGCCCTGGCGTGAGCCAGACCGAAAGCTCGAGCGGTGGCGAAGTCGCAGACGCGGGGCGCTGCATGCCGGATGGCCCGGGCTACGAAGTGAGCGAGTACGACACCTCGGGCGACACCACACCGGACGTCCGTAAGCTTTTCAAGACCATGGGCGAGGGGAGCCTTGCGCGCCTGGTTCTGGTCTGCCGCGAAGCTGACCTCAACGGTGACCGCCGCAAGGACATCGTCCGGCTCTACAACGACGAGGGGCGACCCAGCCGTGAGGAGGCCGACCGTGACTTCGATGGCACGATCGACGAGATCACCCACTTCACCAACGGGCGAATCAGCCTCCGCGAGATAGACACCAGCGGCGACGGAATGATCGACACCAAGATCTTCTACGAGGCGGGGCTTCCAGTTCGTGCGGAGCGCGACATGACGGGCCGAAGCAACATGGCCACCTGGCAGCCGGACCGCTGGGAATACTATACCGAGGGCCGCACGGTTCGTGTGGGCACCGACCTCGATGGAGACGGCAAGGTGGATCGCTGGGATCGCGACGAGGCCCGGCTCCGCAACTCCGCGCTAGCCAGCAGCGGCGCAGTGACGCAGTAGCCTGCACGGGCTAGGGTCGGGCGATGGAGCGCCTTCAGAAAGTCCTAGCGCGAGCTGGGGTCGCCTCGCGTCGCGCGTCCGAGGAGCTGATTCTCGCGGGCCGGGTGCGGGTGAACGGGCGCGTCGTGACGGAGCTCGGGACGAAGGTCGATGCCCACAAGGATCGCGTGGAGGTCGACGGACGGCGGCTCGTGGCCGAAAAGCCCGTCTACTACCTCGTGCACAAGCCGAGGGAGATGGTGACCACGCTCGACGATCCCGAGGGGCGGCCGACGATCGGGGAGTTGCTTCAGCACATCCCCGAGCGCGTCGTTCCGGTCGGCCGACTCGACTATCACACGAGCGGGGCGCTGCTCGTCACCAACGACGGCGACATGGTCGATTCGCTTCTCAGGCCCCGCTCAGGCGTACCCAAGGTCTATGCGGTGAAATTTCAGGGGCACCTCGATGTCCCCGAGCTCGACGCGCTTCGGAACGGAGTCGTGCTCGACGACGGCTACAAGACCAAGCCGGCCGAGGTGTTCGTTCTCCGACAGGAGCAGAACAACAGCTGGGCGCAAATCACGCTCACCGAGGGCAAGAACCGTCAGATCCACCGCATGGGGGACGCAATCGGGCACCGCGTGATGCGGTTGGCGCGCCAGTCGTTTGCGGGACTCAGTGTCGAGCGGCTGAGACCCGGCGAGTATCGGGAGCTAACCCGGGACGAGCTTCAGCAGCTCAAGAAGAACTTTCTAAATCCGTATCGACGTGCCCGCGGAGACGCCAAAGCAGAGTGAACGCGCTCGGCACGACGAAGAGCGTGAGCACCGTCGACAGCAACAGCCCGCCGAGCACGATGGCGCCGACGCCGCGATAGAGCTCAGAGCCGGAGCCGGAGAAAATCACCATTGGGAGCAAGCCAGCGAGCGAGGTTGCCGTGGTCATGAAGATGGGGCGCACGCGCGCTTCGACAGCGAGCGGCACGGCGTCGCGGAGCGTTGAGCCTGCCCGCAAACGTGCGAGCGAGCCGTCGACGACGAGGATGGCGTTGTTCACGACGACGCCGATAAGGATCAAAAAGCCGAGTGCGGTCATCAGATCGAGCGGCTGCTTTCCAAGAAGCGCGTTGACGAGCCAGAGCCCCCCCGCGCCGCCAGCCGCGGCGAGAGGCACGCTGACCAGCACCGCGATCGGAGACACGAAATCTTCGAAAAGGGCGGCGATCAGAAGGAAACAGATGATGACGGCGAGCAAGAGGATGTTGCCGAATTGATTCTGCGCGAGCTCGAGCTTGCCGGCGGCCCCGCTGAGACTGATCTCGACGTCCGGCGGGATGGCGCCTTCGGCTTCGAGCGAGGCGAGGACACTGCCGCGAATCGTGTCGATGGCGTCTTCGAGTGCCAAGTCTTCTGGTGGCGAGACGTTGAGCGTGATGGCGCGACTGCGCTCGAGGTGGCGAATGACCGACGGCCCTAAGCGCTCCTCGATCTCTGCCAAGGCACCGAGCGGTACGCTGCGCCCGCTTGGGGTCGCGACCGGCGCCGATAGCAGAGCAGACGCGTCGGGCAGGAGCTCACCGCCTCGGACCGCGCGAAGCACGACGTCGAGCTTGGGCTGACCCACAGGCGTGTACTCGCCGATGATCGCGCCGTCGATCAAGGCGTCGACGACGAGGCCGAGCTCCGCACCGCCCATTTGAAGCTGCGCCGCTTCCTTTCGCTTGGGGACTACATGTAGCTCGGGTGCGCCGGGGTCGAGGCTTGGCACCGGTCGGATTTGCGCGCCGGGGAGCGCGCGGCGAAGGTCCCCGAATAGGCGTCCGCCAACTGCGGTGAGGGTCGGCAGATCAGAGCCTTGGATGTCGATCTCGATCACGCGGCCGCCGCCGATACTTCGGCCGAAGAGCGAAGCTTGGGTGGCAAAGGAAATCATTCCGGGAATCTTCGACTGGGTTCTGCGCAAGAGGTCGAGCATCCGGCCGACGTCGTCCTTGTTCTCGGCGACTGCGCCTGCAAACACACGGTCGGGGCTACCGACGAAGAAGCTTCGTTTGATGTTGGCCTCGCCGTCGGTTTCCTGTCCGGTGTAGCGCGCCATGAAGCTTTGGAGCCGATTGCCGGTCGCTTCGAGCTCCTCGATGGAGTAGCCGGGCGGCGGAACGAGAATGCCAAAGACCAAGTTGCGGTTCCCAGTCGGCAGGTACTCCATCGGTGGCAATAGAGCCCAGGCGACGAGCAGTGAGCCGGCGACGGCGAAGGCGAGGGTCGCTCCCGCTCGCCGGCTCGAGGCGCAGAGCCAACGCACGATTTCCGTGACCCGCGCGCGGAAGCGCCTGCCGAAGTCGGTGAGGCCGCCGACGTCGAGCGTCTGACCTCGCGATAGCAGTCGGGCAGCAAGGCTTGGGATGACGAGGATCGAAACCACCAAGGAAATCGAGACCGCAAGCGCGATCGCCACCGCAACGTCGCGCAGCAGCTCGCCGACTTCGCCTTCCCAAAGCACGATGGGGATGAAGACGGCGACCGTGGTGGCCGTGGATGCAAGCAGTGCGCCCCAGACTTCACGGATGCCGCGGTACGCGGCGAGCTTCGTATTGGGCGCGCGCGTGCGCCAGGTGTCGATGCTTTCGAGTGCGACGATCGAGTTGTCGACGACCATGCCTATCGCAAACGTGATGCCGGCCAGGGACACGACGTTGATGGTGCGGCCGAAGGCCTGCATTCCGAGCGCCGTCGCGAACGCGCACACGGGGATCGCGACACTGACCACGGCCGACGCGCCGAACGTTCGCAGAAACAGGAACAAGACCACCATCGCGAGGATGGCGCCCAACAAGAGGTTCTGTTGCACCAGGTCGAGCGCGCCTTCGATGTACTCGACCTGGTCGGCGAGCAGCTCGATCTTGAGGCCTTCGCGGTCGAACTTGGTGCGCTGCAGCCTCTCGATGACCCGGTGTACGTCCTGCGTGACCTCGAGGACGTTGGTGCCTGCTTCGCGAGAGAGCAGCATTACCATTGCCGGTCGGTCCTGCACGAGAGCCACGCCGCTTGGCTTTCGGAGCGCGAGCTTCACCGTGGCGACGTCGCCGAGGACGATTGGCGTGCCGTCGCTGCTCGCGCCGAGGACCACTTCCTCGAGCGCGGATGGTGTTTGGGGTGCGATGGTGGTGCGCACTAGATAGCGACGCTTCCCGAGCGTGACGTCGCCTCCCGAGATGTCCCGAAGCTCGTCTCTCACGCGATCTGCGACGCCGCGCATCGACAGGCCCCGCGCGGCGAGCGCCGGAGCGTCGAACAACACGTGCACCTCGGTGTCTTGCCCCCCGATGAAGAAGATGCCCGCCACCCCCGGGATGCGGTCGAGCTCGGGTAGGATCTCGTCTTGAACCCAGGTTCGGTAGGCTGCGACGCTTCCTTTGTTGGGATCACGGATTGCGATCACAGCGAGAGGGGGGCCGGAGCTGTTCGCCGTCTCGACAACCGGTTCGCGCACGGCCTCGGGATAGCCGGAGACCTGGCTCAGCCGGTTGGTCACACGCACGAGCGCCTCTTCCATCACCGTGTCCACCTCGAATTCGAGGGTGATGCTGCCGCCGTCCATTCCGGCGTTCGATTCCATGCGGGTAAGACCCTGCACGTTCTTGAGCACCTCTTCTTGCGGCTCGAGCACCTCCGTTTCGATCTCGACGGGTGCTGCGCCCGGCCACACGGTGTTCACACTGATCGTGGGCGTGGCGATGTCGGGCGTGAGCTGAATCGGAAGGTCGACAACCGAGAGTGCGCCAAACAGCACGACGAGCACGATGCCGACGATCACGGAGATCGGCCTGTTGATGGCGATCCAGGTGAGACCGGAGGGCTGCTCTTCGTCCAGGTGCGCGTCGTCGTGCATCTGGGCTCAGTCTTCCAACACGATGAGAGGCTGTCCTGGGAACACGCGCTCGTTGCCGCGGGTCACCACCGTATCCCCGGCCGCAAGCTCCTCGGCGGCGACCAACACTTCGTCGCGCCCACGCGCAAGGACCTCCACCTCGACGGGCGCTGCCTTTCCGTCGACTGATTTCACGACCTGTGTCTTGGCGATGCCGTAGACCAGGGCATCGCGTGGAACCACCAGGGCGCCTTCTTCGCTCCGCTCCACGGTGATAACGACGTCGACCGCTGCGCCTGGCAGCAACCAGAGCGGGGAATCGTCGGGCGTGAGCCGGAGGCGAACGGTGCGAGACTCGGTGTCGAGGGCGGGCACGATGCCGCGAATCGTGGCCGTAGTCGTTTCGCCCTTGTAATTGAGTGCGGCCTTGTCTTCGACTTTGAGAAATCGCGACACCTCGGGCGGCACCGACGCCAACACTTGGACCCCGCGGTCGTCGACCAGCTCGATGACTAGGACGCCGGGATCTACCCAATCGCCCGGGTCGACGCTGCGCATTGCGACGACCCCGTCGAAGGGCGCCTTCACGCGATGGCGTCCGAGCTGTGCAAGCGCTTCGGCTTCGGCTGCCTTGGCGCGGCGGCGCTCGGCTTCGGCGCGCTTTCGTTCGGATGTGGCTTGCTCGATCTCGGCGGCGGCAGCGATGTCAGGGCCGGCGGTGCTCAAGCGTTCGGCGTCACGTTCCGCGCGCTCGTATTGGGCCGCGCCCGCCTCTTTCGAGGCCGACGCTGCGCGCACACGGGCGGAAGCGAGCGACGGATCAATTTCGACGAGGAGCTCGCCTTCCTTCACGCGGTCGCCGACGCGAACCAGCACGCGCCGAACTTCGCCCGAAGCGCCAGCTGCGAGACGGGCGTATTGCAGCGCATTGACGTCGCCGAGGAAAGACCACTCCGCCTCGATGCTCCCCGCGCGCACGCTATCGACCCAGACACGGGCAGGGGGAGGGCCGTTCGGGCCGGTCTTGGCCGGGGCTTCGCCCTCGCACCCCACGACGGTTAGCAAGACCGCTGCCAGCAGCCAGCTCTGGAGCCTGGGAAGGGCCGAAATCATCGGAAAAATTTAGTCCGTCGAACCCTTTTGACAAGTGAACCGACCTGACTATATATCCGGCTCCCTATCGCGGGGTGGAGCAGCATGGTAGCTCGTCGGGCTCATAACCCGAAGGTCGTCGGTTCAAATCCGGCCCCCGCAACCCACAGCGTTGACCG
>Ga0209536_100004527_pt1 | contig 21946 bp, 19 predicted proteins | sample DeeMarSeWOR28_12_FD_187461 | JGI IMG/M metagenome (GOLD analysis project Ga0209536, IMG submission 187461) | Marine sediment microbial communities from White Oak River estuary, North Carolina - WOR-2-8_12 (SPAdes) (version 2) | ecosystem: Environmental > Aquatic > Marine > Intertidal zone >... | reverse complement strand
AACGAATCATTTTTAGCCTCCTTGTCGAGTGTTTTTAGTTCACATCGGCAAAGAGGCCTTTTTTCTATCACTCAAAACCACAATACTTAGGACGATTACGATATGAATATTTTGTGGGTGGAAAAAGGATTAGTATTTGATTTCTTTGACAACTTTTAAGGAAATCAGGAGAGACTGTTATCTATTATGATTAGAGGATAACAAGCAGACTCGTACAGCTTCAGGTTGCCATCAGGGGCTAATATACCCGCCCCTGATAGCAACTTCTTTTAAGGCTGACAATTTATTACCGTATAGCTTTTGCTATTGGAGCATAAGTAACACGTTTATGCACCCGGATTTCTTCCACTCGCTGCTCCAGCCTTACTACTTCCGTCATGTTTCCGGTCTTTCGATGAAGCTGAACCAGCGTCTCAAGAACATCCGCCACACTCGGGTGATATTCATCAAAGATATTCTCGATTATCTCTATCGCCCTGCCGCATAGATTTTGTGCTTTAGAATATTTTCCCTGATTTATATAAACCTTTGCAAGATTGTTAAGAGCTACTGCAGTTCGATCATTATTAGTGCCTTGCATGTTTTCCAGAATTTCCAATGCTCTTTGAAGAATATCTTCAGCTTTGTCATATTTTTTGCTTAAGAGATAGAATTCCCCAAGTCGGCTCAAAACATCACACTCAACCAAGTACCCAGAGTCAGCCTGATTTTCAACCGCATCCAGAGATCTTTCAAGGAACACTTTTGCATTAATCATGTCCTCTTTAGCTTCATATATCCTTGATATTATCAGCCAGACAGGTATGAGCAGATGATGATTCGGGCCATGAACTCTTTCCTGTATTGGGAGTGCTTTGACAATTAATTCCTCAGCTTCGGCATATCTTCCTTTTTGTATATATAGTGATGCCATAGCTGTGAATACCTTGGCAGTATAAAGGTGGTCTACTCCATAGTTTTTTTCAATTGAAGCTATCGAATTCTTAAAATATGACTCCGCATTGTCATAGTCACCCTGTGCTGTAAGCAGACGGGCCATATCTACCTTAAATGGAGCAAGCTCCTGATCGTCTTCGAGGGTAAATCCCCGCATGATAGTTAATGCCTGCTCCATAGTACCTACAGCCTCATGATACCGGGCCTGCCTGCTGTAAATTTCGCTAAGAATTCTCAGTGTGTATGCTACATAGGGATGGTTTTGGCCATTGACCTTTTGCTGCATTTCCAGACCGTGCAGGCACATTGTCTCGGCCTCAGCCAGCTTGCCCTGGTGTTTATAAAGATATGCAAGGTCAATCATACAGGCACACATTTCAGAATCAGAAGTATTCGTCTTTTTTGCGAGATTAAGTGCACTCTCCAAAAGAGGCTGGGCCTTTTCATAACTGCCGCAAGCCATGTAAACTCTTGCCATCGACCGTAACGAGCCTGAAGAATAAGCCCTTTTCGCCGGTGTTGCTGATGCATTAACAATACATAGAGAAAGAACAATTGAAATACAAAATATGATAAAAATACAGTTTGCTCTTTTTTGATTTGAAAAAGGGGAAGTTGCTCCTACCATTATCTAATCCTCCACCCAACAATAGCAACAATCGACTACAATATTATAATTCTCTCTTTGCCCATAATGAATCTGGACTGGATATTCGTAAGCACCCTATTAAAATATAGGATATACATTGATTAAGAGCAAAAGGTCCTTTTTTAGGAAGCTTCTGGGCTTTTTATGATACCTTAAGAGAATTCTTACGAACCGTAACAGTGTGGTTTTCCTATTTTCTGTAAATGCGTGTGAATTACCTGATATCCTGTCGGTTATTAGTATCAAATATGCTGTTTCAAATATAAAAGCGTTTTTCTACAAATTCTCAGATTGGAAAGCAAGTAACAGAACTTTCCTTGCAATTATTAGTAGAACTCAGTAAAATAACATTTAACGCTTATTTCTTCCTATCGGTGGGAAATATTAATAGCTGCAAATGATTCTTTTAATCCGATACCAGTGAATTAATGGAAAAACAGATATCTGATATTGAAAGAAGAATATTGGCCGTACTTCAGGAGGGATTTCCGAGAAGCCAAACGCCTTACAAAGATGTTGCCGAATGTGTCGGCATCGAAACAAAGCAGCTTTTAGCTATTCTTGAGAATTGGAAACGTGAAGGCAAACTCCGTCGTATAGGTGCGATAGTAGATCATTTTAAGGTGGGTATACCCGGGGGAGGCATGGTTGCCTGGCGAGTCGATCCAGAGCGTGTTGAGCAGGTCGGTACAAAATTGGCTGGATTTAAAGAGGTCACCCACGCATATGAGCGAAAAATAACTGAAAACTGGCCATTTAACATATATACGATGGTCCATGGAACCGATATTCAGGAAGTTGAGCAAATTGTTAAGAGTATGAGCCAAGCATGTGGAGTGCCTGATTATCGCATATTCACAACCGTAAAGGAACTCAAGAAAGTGCCTCCAACATATATAACCGGATTAAGTACCGACAATATAAAGGAAGAAGGATAAATATGTTCGACCTGCCTTTTCCTGAAATGGCCTTATTTATTCTCGTTGTTGTTATATGTTTAGCAGCAACGGTAGTTGGCGTTCTTCAATTATTCAGCCGGGGTGAGAAGCTCAGACGATCTCTTTTAGCTCTTGTCGCTTTGGTCATAACACTCGAAGCAGTCATTCTTATATTCCGGGCCATAGCAATAAAGGCTGTGCCGCTGACAGGCCTTTTCGAATCCATGATTGTTCTTACCATCGTATTCGGCCTGATATACCTCTTTTTAAGTATAGCTATACATAGAGTATGGTTTGCCTCCGTAATGGTTTGGGTAATGTTGTTGCTTGTATTGATGTCAGGAATTGTTGCCGAACCTGCTTCACAAGCACATGAAGCCGCCTCTACTCCCTGGGCGATTGCCCATGCTATTGCAATGATTCTGGGCGGCGCTTCGGCCATGCTCGCAACCGCAAGCGCAGTGCTATATCTCTTTGCCCAGCGAAAGCTCAAGCAAAAGAAACTTCTACCTGTCCTTGGTAAGGTACCCAACATTGAAAAACTCGAAAGTATGAACCTTTTCGGTCTTAAATCATGCTTTGTATTGATGACATTTGGCCTGGCAAGTGGTATCGGCCTCGCGGTTACTTCGGCCTCGCTTAATATGACAGCCGTCGATTGGCTCACAGACGCTAAAATCGTACTTATAACCGTTGTATGGCTGCTTTTAGCTACGATCATGATACTTTGGAAAACAGCTAAATTAAAGAAAAAGACTATTGCCCACGTAACACTTGTCGCTTTTGCCTTGATTCTGTTTGCTGTAGTAGGTACTTCAGTATTCTGCGGTACGGGGCATGACTTTGCCGGTAGAAATGCGGAGACTTCCGAACAGGCAAAATAAGAGTAAGAGATGAAGATTGTAGTATTAGGACTCAACCACAAAACTGCTCCGGTGGAGATTCGCGAGAAACTGGCTTTCGATACGACAGAGACGAGCAGAGCGCTTTGCGAGCTAAAGCAAAAGTTCGGTCAGTCTGAGTTCGTACTTATTTCGACTTGCAACCGCGTTGAGCTGTATTGTGCCGGCAAACACTGCCAGGGAGCTAATACTGCAAAGCTCGCCGAGTTCTTCTCAGAATTCCACAACATTGAGTTGGATAAATTCCATCAGTTCCTCTACGCTTATGAAGATGAAGATGCGGTCAGGCATCTGCTGACGGTAGCATCGAGCCTGGATAGCCTTGTCGTAGGCGAAGCACAGATAATCGGGCAGGTTAAAGAGAGTTACAAGCTTGCCTGTGCTGCAAAAACTACGGGCAAAATCCTGAATCGGCTGTTTCACTGTGCCTTTGCCACCAGCAAGAAGATATATACAACGACCTCTATCGCGAGTGGGCGAGTAAGCGTTGCCGGCGTTGCGGTTGAATTGGCCAAGCAGCTTTTTGCAGATATCTCATCGGCAAAAGTCGTTGTTATTGGTGCTGGAGATACAGGCCAGTTGCTCGTTCAGCACCTGCTTCAGGTCGGAGCACGAAACATAACAATCGTTAACCGCTCTTATGATCGGGGTTTGAAGGTAGCCGAAGAGTACGGCATTAATGTACAGAAATGGGAGCAGCTTAACGAGCAATTGATTAGTGCAAATATTGCAATAGCTTCCGCTTCAGTACAGGATTACCTGTTCAGAAAGGATTCGTTCAAGGAAATAATAGCCCGTCGTAAGAATGGGACGCTTCTGATAATCGATATAGCCGTACCGCGGAACTTCGAGCCTGCAGTAAACGAATTAGAGGGGCTTTATCTATACAGTGTGGACGATCTGGCGGCAGTTGTCGAGCAGAATCGTAAGGCCCGTGAGCGGGATATGGCCAAGGGTATGGAAATAGTCCTTGAAAACGTTACAGATTTCTTCGAGTGGTTCGGCTCCAAAGATATAGGACCTCTGATAGGCCGGATGAAAAAGCAGTTTAAGCAAATCAGCGAGAACGAGATGGAAAGGTTCTTCGTAGGAGTCAGAGAGGAAGCTTCCTGCAGAGAGGTTATGGAAGCAATGGTCAATCGCGTCGTTAATAAGCTGTTGCATTGCGTAATTAAAAACGTCAATATCGTTGCCAAGGAAAACGGTACTGCCGAAGCTGCCAAACTGGTGGATAGCATTGTCAGACAAGCTGAAGAGATAACGGCCGAGCCGGGCGATAAAGAGGATAATCAACAGTGAAAGACTTTTCTAAATCAAAGCAAATTTTAAGGCTTTTATTTTGGGAAAGCACGATACGGTGCAATTTAACCTGTGCACACTGCCGACGTATAGAATCAGATGAACAAGCCCACAGAGACCTTACAACTGAGCAAGCGAGGGCCTTAATTGAACAACTTGCTGAACTGGGGCAAGGTCAGCCAATGATGCCTGTACTGGTGTTTTCTGGTGGAGAACCGATCTGTCGCGAGGATCTGTTTGAGTTGGTCAGGCAGGCTCGTTCATTAGAAATTACCCCCGCCCTTGCCACTAATGGTACGCTGATAGATACAACCATTGCTAAGCAGATACGCCAAAGCGGAATCGCAAGGGTATCCGTTAGTCTGGATGGGGCAACCGCAGAGGTTCATAACAGGCTGCGTCAGCTTGAAGGATCGTTTGAAAGAGCTATTGAAGGAATCGGACATCTTCGGAAACAAGAAGTTCCTTTCCAGATAAATATTACCCTGACGAAACATAACGCCGGGCAATTAGAAGATGTTTACACGCTCGCAAAATCACTCGGTGCGGTGGCGGTGCATATATTTATGCTCGTTCCTGTCGGGTGTGGTCAATCTCTGGCTGAAACTGATATGCTTACACCTGAACAATACGAGCAGAAATTACTCGATATCTGTTCACTGGATGGTCGAGGTGAATTACAAATGAAAGTGACCTGTGGCCCTCATTATGAGCGTGTTATCAGGCAGGAAGGCTTATATAAATCCCGTATGGAAACAGACCATGGCCGAGGTAATGTTCCGGGCAGGAGTGGACATAGAGGAGCATCGAAAGGATGTCTGGCCGGCCTCGGAGTGCTATTTGTCGGGCATCAGGGCGATGTATTTCCATGTGGCTATCTGCCGGTCAACTGCGGCAATGTGCTTGAGGAAAAGCTTTCAGATATATGGTATGACAGTAAAGACCTTGCACGGATGCGCGACAGCAGTGAACTGGAAGGAAAATGTGGCGTCTGTGGATACAGAGAAGTATGCGGCGGGTGCCGGGGCAGGGCATACGCCGGCACGGGTAATTATATGGCTGAAGAGCCTTTTTGTGCTTACGTGCCGCCCGATGTAAGTCGTTGATCTCTATTAGTATTTTATCTTACAGGACAATCCATGATAAATATCAGCAAATTATATTGTGACCAGGTTACCCCGGGTGATTGGCTCCGTTACGGGGCCAAGGGCTCGGGTGAGCGTGAAGGTGAAATTGTACCCAAAAAAGCATCAGAGAGACGCCCTATCGTTGTATGGAACATCACAAGGTCGTGCAATCTCAAATGTGTGCATTGTTATAACGACAGCGGGGTATTAAAAGCCGATGATGAGCTATCGACTGATGAGGCCAAAACCGTACTGGATGATCTTGTACAGTTTGGCGTTCCTTCAGTCTTATTTTCAGGCGGTGAACCATTGACGCGTCCTGATTTGTTTGAGCTAATCGGCTACGCAGTTGAACGAGGAGTACGGACGGTCATTTCCACTAATGGAACACTCATAACAACTGAAATGGCAAAAAAGATAAAGCAGAATGGAGTTTCATATGTAGGCATCAGTCTTGACGGCATAGGCGAGATCAATGACAAGTTCAGAGGCGTGGAGGGTGCTTTTGACAGGGCTGTTCAGGGCATAAAAAACTGCCAGGATGCCGGTGTGAGAATCGGACTTAGATTGACATTAACTAAGAAGAACGTTCAGGATCTGGAGAGTTTGTTTGGATTTTTCGAAACCGAGAATATTGAGAGGGCCTGCTTCTACCATTTTGTCCCGAGCGGCAGAGGAGGGATTATGGCAAGTGAGGATCTTACACATGCTCAAAGTAGAGAAGCCGTTGATACAATATTAGCAAAGACAAAACAGTATAAGCAGGAAGGAAAGACTACAGATATATTAACTGTCGACAACCATGTAGATGGAGTATATCTTTTTCTGAAATTAAAACAGGAGGATTCCACTCGTGCTAAAGAGGTCTGGAAACTACTGACCTGGAATGGCGGGGGTATGTACAGCAGCGGAGTTGGAATCGGGTGTATTGATTTCCACGGCAAAGTACATCCGGACCAGTTCTGGTGGCATTATGACCTAGGTGATATTCGTCAAAGGCCATTCAGCCAAATTTGGACTGACACGAGCGATCCTCTGATGAAAGGCTTGAAAGAACGCCGTCAGTATATTAAGGGAAGATGCAGACTTTGTAAGTTTTTTAACGGGTGTGGTGGGAGTTTGAGGGTTCGGGCAGATTTACATTTTAGTGATCCATGGGCTCCGGATCCAGGATGTTACTTAACGGATAGTGAAATCGGCCTGGATGACGAGAAAAAAGCAGAATTGGAACGTAAAACAGAGATTTTTCATATGCCTGAATAGTCTATCTCATGTCTGTACAAGAAGGAATTTCCATAAATCTCTTTCTAATAATTGGTTAGAGTGTTTGATTTCAACGCGTTTCTCTAATAAGAGAAATTAATGGACAGCAATCAGCACTTCTTATTAATTATTTTTCTCTATATTGAGAACTTTCTTCTTGTTTTCAGAGTAAATAATGTTAAAATATATATTGTCTGGAATATAAATTGGTGCGATGAATCAAGATTTCATACATGAAATACACCGATATAGGGCAGAGAAGGGTGAATTTATGAAATGCTTTTCGAATCTGATGTGTTAGCTAATAGTATGGATAAATCAAGTCAAAGCACTCGTGAAGCTCTTGTTGAACAAATACTTTGGTTAATCCGTCTCAGGTGGATTGCTGTTGTAGTACTAATAGCATCTGCTCTATTGGGACAATTTGTTTTTCCTGTTCTGGCCTCTCCAATAATGATTTACACTTGCGCCGCAGTGTTGCTAATCTGTAACATCTTTCATTTCCTCGCAGCTACCAAGGAACCGGAAAATGGAGGGCCAAGAGATATATTGTCAGGAATGATATTGGTTGAAGTTGACCTGATTATATTGACGGCAGTATTACATTTCTCCGGCGGTGTTCTTAATCCGTGTTTTCTTTTCTATATATTCCACGTAATCATAGCTGCCATAATACTGCCACAGAGATTGTCATTTATTGTCGGCCTAACAGCTATACTGCTATTTGGCCTTTTAGAAGTTAATGAGTTGTATGGAGGTTCGTTTTTCGGATATTATCCACTTCAACTTTCTGGCCCAGTAGGCCCGTGGAGAAATCCATTATACTCACTTGGTGTATTTGTCGCATTTTCCTTTACTGTGATGCTGGCCCAGTACCTGACCAGAATGATAATTTCACGAATGACAGCCAAAGAGCTTGAGGCGGCAAGAAACAACGATGTTCTCAAGGCGGTCATAAACGCAATGTCTGAAGGATTAATATTTGTTGAAAACGATGGAAAAATTGCGATTTGTAATCCAGCAGCAAATCTTTGGAAACGAGATGGTGCTTTCAATAAGCAAAATCATTCGTTCGAAGATTTCCCACGTCCTATGGCGGAGATGCTAAATGGCGTTGTCTGTCCTGAAAATAATACTACGACAACAGAAAGAGCGATATCATTCGAGACCACCGGTCCGAAAACAAGGTACGTAGAAGCAAAGGGATGTCCGGTCGTGGGAATCGATGGAGTAAGACTGGGGCACGTTATTGTAGGCCAGGACCTGACAGAGCACAACAAGCTGGAGAAAGATTTGCGGGAAAGAACCGAAGAAGTAACAGCTATAAATGAACTCCTGAGGAAGTCACGCCTGGAGATGGCCCAACGAGAGAAAATGGTCGCAATCGGACAGATGGCAACCGGTATAGCTCATGAAATTGGTAATCCCCTGGCAAGTATTTCATCCGTTGCACAATACCTTGTCAGAAGGCTCAGAAACCAAGATCAAAAGGAACAGCTCCTCCTTATACAATATCACGTCAGCCGAATTTCTAATATTCTCAGGCGAATGCTGAGTTTATCCCGGCCGTCTACAGGTGAGTACAAATGGACAGATATCAACTCACTGATTGAAAACACAATATCACTTATCAACTTCGATAAACGTGCAAATTCGGTCACTATCGATAATAATGCCACTATCGATCTGCCAAGGTTATGGCTGAATCCACAACATTTCGAGCAAGTATTTCTCAATATCTTTATCAACGCTTTAGATGCGATGAATGCCAAGCCGTACGAGGAAGAACATCTTCTCGGCATAACAAGGGCGTTGAAGGACGATATAATTGAGATTAAAATCAGCGACACGGGTATTGGAATGAGCCCTGAAGTCTGCAAGCGAGCCTTTGATTCGTTCTTTACAACCAAGGAAATTGGCAAAGGCACAGGTCTGGGATTGTTTATAAGCCGGAATCTTGTCAGAGAAGTTGATGGTACGGTTGAGTTGGAATCAGAGCAGGGTAAAGGTACTACTGTAATAATCCGAATTCCCCTGAGAAGCAGGAAAGAGCTAATCAGAAGAGATGATGAGCAAGATGGATTCTTCGAAAGGGCTAAAGCTATATGAGCGAATCCGATAGTTGCAATACTGTAACTTTTAAATATAAGGATAGTTCTGTAAAAAGGTGGTAACAATCAATGGATAGAAAAATATTACTGGCCGATGATGAAGCAACCTTCAGAGAAACTTTCGCAAAGGTTCTTCAGGAAGAAGGCATGGCAGTTACGGCAGTAAGCAATGGTACTGACGCGATTGATGCCGCTACGAAAGAACCTTTTGCAGTGGCCATACTGGACATCCGAATGCCCGGAGCAGACGGCATAAAGGTTCTGCGTGAGATAATACGGATAAGACCAAAGACACGTGTCATAATGATTACTGCTTTCGGCACGGTTGAGATGGCCGTTGAAGCAATCAAGCTTGGTGCTTCCGACTATGTGATCAAACCGGTAGTGATGGACGATATATTAATAAAAATCAGTCAGAACATGCGATACATTGAGCTGCATGAGGAAAACGAGCAACTTAAACAGGAGCTTCACGGTCGTTTCGATATGGAACGGATCGTAGGCAAATCACCGGCAATAGAAAAAGTCTTTGAGATGATTCGCAAGGTCTCGCCGACAAAGAGTAATGTTTTGATTACAGGTGAAAGCGGCACCGGCAAAGAATTAGTCGCCCGCGCCATACACTCTCTGGCGTTTCAAAATAACAGACGCTTCCTTGCTGTAAACTGCAGCGCTATACCGGAAAGCCTGCTCGAGAGCGAATTGTTCGGTCATATGAAGGGCAGCTTTACATCCGCCTGCCAGGACAAGAAAGGACTTTTCGAATGCGCTCGAGGCGGAACTCTGTTCCTCGACGAGATCGGCCACATGCCTATGAGCTGTGAAGTAAAACTCCTGCGGGCGGTCGAACACAAGCAGATAATACCGGTCGGCTCAACGGAACCCATTGACATTGACGTACGGCTTATCGCTGCCACAAACAAGGACCTTGTCAAAGAAATCAAAGAAGGGCGGTTTCGAGAAGACTTGTATTATAGGATGAATGTTGTGGGTATCCACCTTCCCCCGTTGCGTGAGAGGAAGGAAGATATCCCATTATTAGTGGAACACTTCATAAAGAAGTATAATGCCGAGATGGGCAAGCATTGTGTTGGAGTTAGTGAAGAAGTAATGCGGCTGTTTATGAGTTATGAGTGGAAAGGCAATATCAGAGAAATGCAAAATGTGATTGAGCGAGCTATAATATTCGCTGAAGACGATGCTATAAAGATATCCGATATTGGATCCTTAGGTCAACATCCAGTAACTTTGAATGAAGAAAACCAAAATCTTCAGACAGCCGTTAGAGCATACGAGAGAGAATACATCCTCCGAGTCCTAAACAAATATAATTGGAACAAAGTTGAAGCGGCTAAAGCCTTGAATGTCGGATTGTCGAGTTTGTACAGGAAAATAGATGAGCTGGAGATTAATTACAAAAAACACAAGCATAGCAGGAAAGAAAAAGTTGCGAGTTAGATTAATCAGGAAAAGCTAATCTTCTCCACCTGAAATTTTAGCATAGATTCTGGAGACAAACAGATGAAAATCAAAAAGTCTTCCGCTTATGCGTTACACGCATTGATGTACATGGTCAGGCACAACACTCAATTGCCGGCAACAACAGATACTATTGCCAAGGCGGAGGGAATCCCCCACGATTATCTTGCCAAGATATTCCAGCAGCTTGTCAAAGCACGTTTCATTAAGGCAGTTAAAAATAAAAACAGGGGATATGTTTTCATCAGACCACCGGAAGAGATCAGCCTGCTCGAGCTGTTTGAAGTTGTTGAAGGGACTCCATTATTTGACGACTGCTTTCTGAGACATTGCGAATGTGGCGGGACCCAGGAGAATTGCCGCATTTTTTCAGTATGGATCAACGCTACAAAACATGTCAAGGAATTACTTGAAGAGATAACAGTGGCAACTGCTGCATGGAATCATCCTGAGCATCGCTTTCTGAGCCTACCGGAATCACTTGCAGGCCCAAAGAGTAAAAAGAAAACAAAGCCGATTCAGCTTGGGACAACTTCTTAATAAAGAATTAAAGTAATTTCCATTTCTCCGCTATTGGCTCGATAATAACTCCAGTTGTTCTGATCCCATCAATGATCGGACTGTGACAGAATCTCGGTGTTAATACCATGTTTTTTCGCTTCTGCTTGTGTAGGTGTTCCAAGGCAGTAAGCCCTGACCTTTGGAGGTACATGGCCAAATTTCTTTACAAACGCTCGCACGGTAGATCCGCTTGTGAAGAGTATTTTATCGATATGTTCGAAGTCGACATCCGCAGGCTCAATCTCAACAGTCTTGTACGCAGAAACTTGCTCCACCTCGGCGCCCATTGCTGCGAGTCCTTCGGGTAATTCACGAGATGCAACTTTCGCCCGGGGTAGAAGCACTCTTTTATCTTTCATGTCCATGTTCGAGAATTCTTCGAGCAATCCGGCACTCGACTCATTATTCGGGACCAAGTCAGCCAGAATACCAAAACCGGCAAGCTCTCCTGCGGTCGTCTTACCAATAGCAGCTATACTAACAGAAGCCAGCGACCTGGCATCAGAACCTATTAGTCGCAGGCGATCAAAGAAAAATCTCACGCTGTGAGCACTTGTAAATATCAGCCAATTAAATGTTTCCATCTGTCTTAATATTTCATCAAAGTTTGAGTAATCTTCCAATCCCACACATTGAACTATTGGCCGATGTACAATGGTACCAAGATGCGCATATTTTTGCGGGTGTGTGCCGAGGACAAGCACTCTTGGTTTTTTGTCGAACCAATTCAACTTTTCCTGAAGTTCAACTACCTTTCCAACTATGAAAATTGCAGGAGTATGTAAATCTGCTTCCTTAATGATCTGAACAAAGTTTTCCAGCATACCAGTAATAACTCTTTGGTTATATCGGGTGCCGTTCTCAACAGCAGCAATTTTTGTTTGTGGAGACCAACCGGCTTTGAGCAAAGCTCCAATAATCTTTGGAATGTTAGCCACGCCCATAAGAAAAACAATCGTTCCCGCATCCGGTATCTCGATTTCTTTGCCTTCTTTACGATGCCCTGTTACGATAGCAAGGTTTGGTGTGAAGTCTCGATGTGTCGGCGGAATTCCAGCATACGATGGAGCGGCCAGCGCGCTCGTTATGCCCGGCACAACTTCAAAATCAATCCCCGCCTCGGCACAGGCTTCGACTTCCTCGCCGCCCCGGCCAAAGACAAAAGGATCCCCACCTTTGAGCCGAACAACGACATTGTTATTTCGGGCCTTTTGTATCAAAAGTGCGTTTATCCTATCCTGAGACATTGTATGCTGGCTGGCGAATTTGCCAACAGATATTACTTCAGCATTAGCCCTGGCAAGTTGCAGCAATTCGAGCGGAATAAGGTGATCGTGAAGAATAACATCCGCCTGACCGATCAATTTATATCCTTTTAATGTGATTAGTTCGACGTCGCCGGGTCCCGAACCAACGAGGTATACTTTTCCATTTGACATGATTGTCCTGAATTGAAAATTTACAAAAGAATATTAAATTTTTTTACTATTCTCACAAGTGAGAAAAGTTTATTAGAAATAACTTCCAAGTAGAGGATAAACAACCTCCATAAACAATAACCTTTACTTATCGGCTGTCTTTAATTATACTCTTTCTCTATAATCGTATGACATACAAACGTCAAGCTAAAATATAGGATTGGCCAAAACAGCAAGAACAATAACATCTGCCAGATAGTAGAAAACATTATGGACAAAATTGACAGCCAAATACTCCACGAACTTCAATACAATTTTCCTCTGAACGAAAAACCTTATGAGATTATCGCCAGGAAACTAAAGATGTCGAAAGACGATATCTGGAACAGAGTCCAAACACTGCTTGACGAAGGAATTATTCGCCGTATGGGAGCCAGTTTCGATTCCAATAAACTTGGCTTTCGGAGCACATTAGCAGCTGTGAGTGTTGAGGCTGAACTTGTAGACCAGGCAGCTGATATTATAGGACAGTTTCATGAAGTAACGCACAGCTACCTGCGTAACGATGTTTTCAATATTTGGTTTACGTTAATCGCAGTCGATAACAAAAGGATAGAGAGCATCCTTGAGCAAATCCGCAAATCCTTATGTCTTGAAAGATCAAAGGTCCTCAATTTACCCATGAAACGACTCTTCAAACTGGACGCCCGTTTCCGAATTACCTGATATTCATAATCGTTCGGAAACAATCACATAAAATATGATATCCCTAAATACAAATGGCATTTAACCAGGGCGTATTGAAGTATTAATAACATCAGCCTCAACTCTATGAAAATTCTCACAACTGGGAATATGGCATGATTATAGCCTACAAATGAGTCTCTGGATCGAATTCAAGGGTTGAATTTTATGATAAGGTAGAGTAAAATGTCTAATTATAAGCAATATATAGCTTCAAGATTTATAAATTATTCAATCCTTTAATGGATCGATTAATATCAGATGTATGTCTTTATACACGAAGGATAATACATTTAATTGAAATATGATAAACGGCTTTTGAGGGAACCGATAAAGTGAAATTCAAAGGTGGTTATAATATACTACTGAAAGGAAGGCCGGCAAGCACAGTAAAGGCAATGCCGGAACCAAAGTCTCTCTACCTGCCATTATACAGTGAACGTTTCACTTTCACTGAAATTCGAGTTAAAGATGGTCAGGAAGTAAGTGGAGGTGATATTCTGGCAACCGATCCCGATAACCATGCGGTCCCTTTGCTGGCACCAAGAGCCGGAACAGTCCATTTAAAGACTGTTGAGAACCATATTGTACTCGAAGACGTCGCTCAGCTCGAGGAACATGCCGATATTCCGAAAAAGGAATTGCTGCACATAGAACAGGAAATGGGCGCAGCCGGTATTAAGCGATATAAGCTGTTGTCGCTCGGTGCCTGGCAATTCTTTTATGACGCTTTTACGGGCGCCCTGCCCGATCCGCTCGGGACACCCCAAGCGGTCATTGTCTCGACTTTGAGTATCGAACCGTTTTTAACCAGGGGAGATGTGCAGCTTCACAAGAGGCTTTTGAATTTCACAAGAGGCCTGGAACATTTGCAGTCTCTATTGGAATATCAACCAATATACCTGGTTATGCCCAATATCTCATCAGAATTTGCAAACCTGATTCGAAACCAGATACGAGGATATGCATCTGTTAAGATGCTCGAAATACCTCTTAAGTATCCATACGAGCATTTTGCACTTCTCGCACGCAGATTGAACCTAAAACCCGGCGGAGGTCCTGTATGGTCGGTTAGAACAGAAGGAGTTCTGGCAGTGGACCGTGCACTTACACTGACGAAGCCGTGTACTGTCAGGATCGTATCTATAGGGGGAATAGGCGTTAATTTGCCGACGCACATGAAGGTTATGCCAGGATACCCTATACAGAAAATCAAAGAAAATTATATATTCGAGCCAGCTGCACGTGTGATTAACGGCGGCATATTAACAGGAAGAATATTAGAAGCCGACACACTCGGCGTGGATACCGAATGTAGGGGAATAACCATCCTTCGAGAATTGGAAGAAAGAGAATTTCTCGGATTCACCAGGCCGGGATGGTCTCGGCATTCTTATGCCAACTGCTACTTAAGTTCCCTGCGAAAGAAATTCGAGGAGAACTACACTACAGGCGTACGAGGAGAATTGCGTCCATGCATTTCCTGTAACTTTTGTGAAGAAGTCTGTCCTGCCGGTATCATGCCTTATTTAATCCATAAATATCTGTATGCGGACCTGATTGAAGAAGTTGAGCAGGCCCGAGTGGATCTTTGTGTGGAATGCGGTCTATGCTCATATGTCTGTCCGTCTAAGATAGACCTGAGAACGCAGTTCATCGAAGCCAAGGCACTTATTGCCAAAGAAAAGGAAGAAATTCGCCAGGAACAACTGCGCCAGGAAGAATTACAAAAACAGCAGGAAGAAGCAAGAAAACTATCAGAGGAGAAAGCCCAGTGAAGTGGTTGTTAAAGATTATAGATGCAACCCGCCCTGCTTTCGAAGAAGGCGGTAAGCTGCAGATTTTTCATCCGGTATTCGAGGCGCTGGAGCATGTATTCTTTGCACCATCGACAAGGACGATAGGGGCCCCTCACATTCGTGATCCGCTTGATGTAAAGCGAGTCATGTCCATGGTTATTATCTCTGCGATGCCGTGTGTACTGGCAGCGCTTTATTTCTTCGGGCTACGGTTTATAGCCATGATAGTTGTCACATATGCTGCAGGCCTGGCGGTAGAGGCCACGTTTTCAATAGTACGCAAAGAAAGCATCAACGAAGGCTTCTTCGTAACGGGCATACTCTTTCCATTGATTCTGCCCCCTAATTTGCCTCTCTGGATGGTTGCATTGGGTGTAGCATTTGGCGTATTCATCGGCAAAGAATTATTCGGCGGAACGGGACGAAATATATTCAATCCCGCACTTGTCGGCCGTTGTTTTCTTTCCCTTGCCTATCCGAAGACAATGGCGGCAAGTTGGGTTGAGCCAAGTCACGAACTTACGGGTGGGTTGCTTACATGGGTCAGCCCCTCATTAGACGCCGTCAGTGGTGCGACACCGCTGGCCATGGCTAAACGAGCGGTAGATCCTGAGATGGGCTCCATAGCACATCAGTTAATGGGGAGTGTATCAGGAAGTGCCGGGGAGACATCAGCAATATTGATTATATTCTGCGGTACGTTTTTGCTGTTTACCCGCGTCGCCAGTTGGCGAACAGTAGTGAGCATGCTCGGTTCATTTGTCATTCTGACTGCCGCATTAATCATAGGCGGCGCTGTGGATTATCCGATATCGGGTGTGTTCGGCCCGGTAATCTGGCATTTGTTTGCCGGAGGTTTGCTTTTCGGCGCTTTTTACATGGCAACCGACCCAGTAACAAGCCCAACAACAAATGCGGGCAAATGGTTCTACGGCATAACAATCGGCTCGACAACTGTTCTTATCCGGAACTTCACCGGATATGTCGAGGGAGTAACATTTGCAATTCTTCTGGGCAACATTGTCGCTCCGATTCTCGATGAAATAGTCGTCGGGATTCGCATCAGGAGGCTTAGAAATGAAGGGTAATATATATACTCTCTTTTATGCAGCGGTGCTCGGCTCTGCCTGTGCTCTGCTGCTGACCGCCGCAGCCAGTTTCACGAAGCCTTACAAAGAGGCCAATCAGAAGGCCGAGGAGGCTTTGAACATTCTGATGGCGTTGAAGGTGCCTCTGCCCGAGAAGGCATCGTCTGCAGAGGTGGTCAAGGCCAGGGAAGAAAACGTCAAGGTGAAGCAACTGGGAGATCTCACGACTTATATCTATGAGGCCGACGGCAAAACCTTGGCAATAGCCTTGCAGTTTGACGGCCCCGGTTTATGGGGTCCGATTAAAGGTTTTCTGGCTCTGGATCCCGAGATAACAAAGATTCAGGGCATAACTTTTTACGAACAGGAAGAAACGCCCGGCCTTGGCGGCGAAATCGTCAAGTCTTCGTTCCGCGACAAGTTTGTAGGGCTTATGATACGAGATGATACCGGAAAACCGGGAATAATCATAAAAAGCGGGGGCGATGCGGCAGCAAATAAAGTCGACGGTATAAGTGGGGCTACAATGACTTGTGATAAAGTACAGCAGATGCTCAACGAAGCAATAAAGAGCATTGTTGAGGAGAAGCAATAAAAATGGCAGATAAACAAATAGCATGTGCAACCTGTCAGCCCAAGGGACTGTGCGGAGGTAAAGGACTGCTCACTCTGAAAGAAGGCGCTTGGACGAACAATCCGCTGTCGATTCAGGTGCTGGGGATTTGTTCGGCTCTTGCGGTCACGAACCGGCTGGAGAACTCACTCGTAATGGGTGCGGCACTGATCTTTGTTTGCGTCGGCTCAAACTTGTTAGTATCTCTGCTGCGTAAACGCACACCTCACCGAATCCGAATGATCGCAGAAGTGGCCATTATCGCGACATTTGTAATACTTTTCGACCAGTTTCTCAAAGCCTTCTACTGGGATATGTCGAAACAGCTCGGCCCCTATGTCGGCCTGATTATCACGAACTGTATTGTAATGGGCAGGGCCGAGGCATTTGCCCTCCAGAATCCGCCTATTCTTTCCATCGTCGATGGAATAGCAAACGGCATCGGTTACGCCGTGATTCTGGCGATTATAGGCTTCTTCAGAGAGTTGCTGGGGACAGGAGAAATCCTGGGGCGTACGATTCCAGTATTCAGCGAGTGGTACACACCCAACCAGCTAATGATTCTGGCCCCGGGAGCATTTGTTGCTCTCGGTATCGTGATTGGAATTTTTAATGCTATCAAAGGCCCGGAGCCTGAGGAGAACAAATAATGACTGAAACATCTGCATGGGTAATATTCATTGCAGCGATATTTACGAACAATATCCTGCTGACGAACTTTCTCGGCATGTGTTCGTTTATCGCGTGCTCAGGCCAGATTAAGACTTCGCTGGGCTTAGGCACGGCCGTCATTTTCGTGATGATTATGACAACAATTATAAATTATGTCATATATCACTTTGTCCTGGTGCCGCTGGGTCTTGTTCATCTTCAGTTTATCGTCTTTATAGCGGTAATCGCAGCCTTCGTTCAATTGGTTGAAATGTTTGTCGAAAGATTCAGCCCGAAGCTTTACTTCGCACTTGGCATCTTTTTGCCCTTGATAACTGTCAACTGTGCTATTCTCGGCGCATCTTTATTCATGATCATCCGAAACTACAGTTTCATGCAGTCAATAGGCTTCGGTCTTGGTGCAGGAATCGGCTGGGCCGTCGCAATCGTGCTTTTAGCCGGCTTGAGACAAAAAATGAGATACAGCCACGTCCCGAAATGTTTTGAAGGCGTAGCCATAGCAATGGTCGTAACCGGCGTGCTTGCTATGACATTCATGGGCTTTGCCGGGATGGTGACGATCCAATAGGAGTGCTTAATGGGTTTTTCGATTTATTTGTATTCAGTACTTTCTTTTTCTGGCTTGGTAATTGTATTGGCGGCCGGATTGATGATTGCCGAACGCTTCCTGATAAATTATGGGATCTGTAAACTCGATATCAATGCCGGCGAAAAACCACTTGAAGTCAATGGCGGACAGACTTTGCTTTCGTGCCTTTATGCCAATGAGATTTTCATACCATCCGCGTGCGGCGGCAAAGGCTCCTGCGGGCACTGCAAAATCACGGTGACTTCCGGCGGAGGTCCTGTTCTTCCCACGGAAACACCCTATTTGAATCGGAAAGAAATTCGCTCCGGCGTCAGACTGGCCTGCCAGGTAAAGGTACGGGAAGACATCTATGTTCGGATCCCCGAAGACTTTCTTAACGTAAGACTTTACTCGTCGACAGTCCTAAGCACACGCAGTCTGACATACGACATCAAGGAAGTCAGAGTGAAGTTGAACGATCCGGCGGAAATTTCCCAGCGTCCCGGCCAGTACGTACAAATCCAGGCCCCATCGCCGGAAGGTCCTGTCTTTCGCGCGTACTCGATCAGCTCGGCTACCTATGAACCGAACGAAGTAGAAGTGGTCGTTCGTCTGATCCCTGGTGGTATCGGCTCGACATATGTTCACAACCTGGAAGTTAACGACGAAGTTATTTTCACCGGACCCTATGGTGAATTTTATCTGAATGAAGACCCATCGGTCGAGATCGTCTGTGTCGGCGGCGGTGCCGGCATGGCGCCGATGAAAAATATCATCTACTCACTTTATGATCGTTGGCCCAACCGCTCATGTTGGTTGTTCTTCGGGTGCAGGACAACAAAGGATATTTTTTACCTCGATCAATTCAAGGAACTTGAGAAAAAGCACCATAATTTCCATGTAATTTATGCGTTATCCGACGAATTGGGACCAGACGAAAAATGGGATGGAGAAACGGGATTTATCCATCTTTCTGTGGACAAACATTTAGAACACGGCATACCCCGACAGGCTTTCCTTTGCGGCCCACCTTTGATGATCGAGGCGGTCACCAGGGTTCTTGAGGAAAAAGGCTTACGTCCGGATGATATTTTCTATGATGAGTTCTAAATAGAGTTGATTTATTGTTAAGTTGTGACGTTGAAGAGTGAAAAAAAGTAAGTCTATAATCGCTTCCGCATGGAATGTTTTCAAGCAAGTAAAGTGGCCCGCGAAAATATTGATTTTGGCGGTAATCGTATCTTTTTTCGCTGCCGGATCAATTGTTGTCACCAGCCAGTCTGGTTTTTGCAATTCATGCCACATAATGAATGAATTTTACGCCAGTTGGGAAAATTCGGAACATTCGAACGTCCCCTGCCTTGACTGCCATTTACAACCCGGCTTTTCCGGTTATATAAAAGGCAAGATTAACGGGATGGCCCAGGCAGTAGACTGTATGGTCGGTAGAATTGGCACCAAACCGAACGCCACAGTTACAGATGCATCCTGTATGAGGTCCGAGTGCCACAGTACTGAAAAACTCGTCTCTACGGATTTTGATTATGGCGGCATCAAATTCACTCACAAAAATCACATTGATAAAGACGATCGGGGTATAACAATTTCCTGTGGTACATGCCATAGTCACTTCGAAGGAGACGAACACTTCAGTGTAAACAACAATGCATGTTTCACGTGCCATTTCCTCAAAAGCGACGAGTTTAGCAGCGGTTTAGTCCAGTCAAGCTGCACAGATTGCCATGAGGTGCCCAACAAGGTCATCAAACGCGGCATGGTAACAATTAACCACGCCGAGTTTGTTTCCTACAAGGCAAGCTGTGAAGATTCATGTCACAAACAAGAGATTCACAAAGTAAGTAATGTGGATAATAATGTGTGCTTAAATTGCCACAGCTTTAACAAGGAACAGCATACAGACATAGTGGAACTGCACAAGGCTCATACAAATCCCCATCACGAAAAAGTGGAATGTTTCGCCTGCCACGGAAAAGTATCACACGGTAAAAAAGAAGTCGAATCTGTTGCCGTTATGATGGATTGCCAGAATTGTCACAGTAATACTCACCAGGCCCAGAGAACTATTTACACGACCCAACATCCGATGCAGACTCAGCAGACAGACCGGGTACTTAGCCCGATGTTTCTAACACATGTGGAATGTACCGGCTGTCATATCGAGCAGGTGGCACAGAAATCCGGCGCCCTGGACAGCCTCGGAACGGTTGCCAAAGCCGTGCCTCGGGCCTGTGATAATTGCCATGAAGAAGGTACAGGTCAACAATATATACCGTTCTGGCAGAATAAGATTAAGACAATGCATGAAGAAGTTGGCCGTAAGCTAAATCGACTTAAGAGCAGACAGGCAACCTCCAGAATAAAGGAAAGCATTGATGAAGCTCAATCGATTCTTGATTCCATATCATCAGATGGAAGTTGGGGTGTTCATAATTTCAAATATACCGAATCATTGCTTCGTCAGGCAGATGAAATAGTCAGCGGAGCAAGATAGTATAGGTGGCGGATATGGAATCTATGGTGTATACAAGATTTTTTAGGATTACTGCTGTGGGAATAGTTTTCACAGCAGCATTTGTAAACCTGACTTTAGTCGATCAGTCTCTTGCTGCGCCCGCCGGACCACACCACTCATTTCTTGGAGGGCCATGGGAAATTGTCATAAAGATGCGTTTGGACGATGAAGGACTGCGTTTTCCGCTAAATGTTTCCGATGAGACCAAGCCTCAAAAGCTTGATATCGTTCTGCCGATAAAGGATACATCCATCGAAATCAGGCTCGAAGACTATGTCCCCGACCTGAAGTGGGAGACAAAAGCAGTAAAGCATCCCGACGGAGGAATCGCTGCAAAACTGTCCATTGACGGCACAAACCTCAAGCAGGACATCTGGCTCAGTTCGGGCGATCCGGCCAGGCAATCGATATCTTCCCGAATCGGAAGTGTTACGATAAGAAGGCTCCATAATACTAATAATGTTGAGAAGCTAATAAAAGAGCTTACACATTCCAAAGCGGTCGGCATCCTTTCGATCTGGCCAGAGGATGGCAGCCAGCCATTCGAACGTGTAGCTAAAATCTCTGAAACAATAAGAATACCAAGGTACAATTACAAAGTGACCATCGTAGAATACATGCCGCACTATTCGGTTGACACAGAAACAAAGAAGGTGGTCAACCAATCGCAAAAGCCGATCAATCCTGCTGTTAAAATAGCCTTTGAAGATGGAAAAAAGACATATGAGCAATGGCTTTGGGCAAAGTTCCCAGCGACGCCGCATAAAGAAGAGATAGAGCTTCCTTTGCTTATGAGATTCACTGATTTTGACCTCAACGAGGCAACAGGAAAATATATTCTTGCCGCAGCAAGCGAAACTAAGCCGTGGTTACTCATGTCCAAAAAAGGTAAGAAAAGTGCCGAAAGAGCTTTCCTTGGCCGTCCTTACCCATTTGCAGACAAGGAATACTCTTTCAGTATCGAAAAGATTATTGATGGAGCAATTCTTAAAACGGACTGGACAAATAGTTCTGAGAAATTACTGCGTCCTGCTGTTATTACTACGATTAGGGAAAATAACACAAGTAACCAGGCCGTATTAGAGTTAAACAAACCCGTACACCATAAAATTAAATCCGGAATGTTAGTATTGCTTTACAGACGCATGCAGGCGTCTTAAAGATCGATCGTTAAACTGATATGTTTATGTAACTTTTATTAGAAGTGAACAAATTAAGATGAGTATATTATGTGCATTAGTGAGTA
>Ga0209536_100004526_pt1 | contig 21949 bp, 18 predicted proteins | sample DeeMarSeWOR28_12_FD_187461 | JGI IMG/M metagenome (GOLD analysis project Ga0209536, IMG submission 187461) | Marine sediment microbial communities from White Oak River estuary, North Carolina - WOR-2-8_12 (SPAdes) (version 2) | ecosystem: Environmental > Aquatic > Marine > Intertidal zone >... | reverse complement strand
GTTTGCAACATTTAGCCCCACATAAGATACACAATTCTCGATGAGTTTTTCCAGTTTCTAATTTCATTATATTTTTTCCTGTTTAGTAAGAAAATCTGTTATACCTAGAAAATTGAATTTTTTTTACCTTGTCAAATATCCAGTATAATAGACTGGACAACAATTATTTCATTATTATATCTATATTGGATTTATTCCAAACTAATGACTAATAGTAATTATAAATGTCTCTATTAAATAACCGTATCTTCCATTAGTGCTCTCTAAGGAGTTCTTGGATTTTTCGTCCAAGTAAAAAAACTGGAGTGGTTTCTCCATTGATTACGACTGCTCGGTCACCTACTCCGAGTCCTTGGGCTCGAGGAGATTTCGAGGTTAGACTAACAATCTCAAGCTGATCTTTGTACTTCATAAGGATATCCCAGACATTTCCAATCCAAATCGCAAATGAACAACCACAAACTCCTGCAGGAGAGAATCCATCAACTTTTCAACTTGTCATTTATTATCTCATTCATTTTCTTGAATTAATTGTACAAGTTTATTTGTAGGAAGATATCGACCAGATAGCACTATTTTCCCATCAATAGCTAATGCTGGTGTAACAGTAATTCCCCTTTGGATTATTTCAGGTTTATCAGTGTTATAGAGAATTTTCACGTCTTGTCAGCCTAATTTTTCAAAAACTTCTTCAGTACTTTTTTTCAAAGCCTGATATTTCGCACACCCTTAGCCAAATACTTCTATTAAGCTAGACATAATTTTTCATCCATACTCTGCTATTAATTCCAAAAACCTACCCGATTAAGATATTTACCAAAGTATACTAAGCCTAGCATAATCGGTACTTCCCAGAATAAACCCATAGTCGTACCGAGAGCTGCTAGGGAACCCACACCAAAAATTGCGATTGCAGTAGCTATGGCAATTTCGAAATGACTAGAGGATCCTATAATTACCGTTATAATAGCCTCTTTATATTCCAAATTGACGATTCTAGTTATTATTACATTTATACTGACAACAATTCCAAAACCCAGAAGAAGAGGGATCGAAATTAAAACTAATTTGTCTGGATTTTGAAGGAGCACATAACCGTTTAAGGTGAAAAGCACGATAAGTGTAACTAAAAGAGCTGTAACAGCGATTTTTCCTACAATTGGTCTATATTTTTCATAAAACCATTCTTTCCCTTTTCTATTTATAAGAACACGTTTACTTATGACGCCTGAGAGTAGTGGTAATCCAATAAAAATTAATGCAGAGATTAATAGAAGAACTCTATCAATTGAAATATCTTGAATTCCTACTAGTATCCCAACGATTGGGGCGTAAAGAAACATTATCGTAACAGTATTGATACTCGTGGTGATTACATTTTGCTCTTGGTTCCCATCAGCCAACATACCCCATACAATAACCATAGCTGTGCAAGGACTGGAACTCAGCAAAATTACTGCAACAATTAGTTGTTCGTTTCCTGAAAGAAAAATCGAAGCTAAGAACGCTCCCACAATTGGAGCTATAATCCAATTTGAAAATAATGTCAAAATTATAGGCTTTGGTGCCTTTGTCAATCGTTTTATTTCTGAAGCCTGTAGATTCAACATTGCCGGGTACATCATTAGAAAGAGACAAATTCCTATTGGAATTGAAATTCCTGATATTTGCCAAGAATCGATGGCCTCGCTGATTCCAGGGAGCATTTGCGATATTATTACTCCGAGAACCATACATATTGCTACCCAAAGGACGAGATATTTTTCAAAAAAACCAAGGTGATTTTCTTTCATGTTTCTTGATAGCTCCAAACAGTACAGTAATAAGGTCTTGAGGAATGTGAAAAATCTTACTAAATCAGCAATTAGTACACGAATAATGTAATAAGTGCACTTTCTAAAGCCCTTAAGATTAATTCGAGGACTTTCTCCATATTTATATACCTTCATATCGATAATCTTCGATATGTTTTTAAATAATTCGATAATTCGAAACATATCAATATGAAAATATCCTATTTATATCATTAAATACATTAAGAATTTAATAGAAAATATTAACAGAAAAACAAGGTAATACTTTATGGGATTGTCTGAATTAAGAAGAAAGTTAAATGAACTTCTAGAAATGAATTTAGTTAATTGGAAGTCAATAGAAGATAGAATGGATTTTTTGAATGATTTGAAATTAAAATTAAAACAAAGTCAAAATGAAGTTCAGTTTAAACAATTTCAGAAGTTTATCAAAGCACTAAATCATCCTGCACGTGTTCTTATTTTGTTAGCTATAAATAATGGCGTTAAATGCCCCTGTGAACTAGAATTTTTGATTAACCTCGGACAGGCAACGATATCTCATCATTTAAATTTACTAAAAGAAGGAGGATTGATTTTAAAGGATCGGGAAGGAAAATGGACTCTTTTAACTCCTGTGGAAACCAATATTTTTAAAGAAGTATTTCCAGATGCTTTAAAATTAACAAATAAAACAGAATTGTGATATTTAATTCTCAGAAATTAGTTCATAATGATCTATTTTTAATTATTTTTACTCTTCGAGCAAAAGAACGCGTCCAATCACGAATTTTTTGCCAATTTCGGAAATCTGACAACTTTCCGTCATTTACGATAAATCCAGTTGTATCTGAGAGAATAATTTGTTTTAGAATTTTCTTTTCCTGATCGCTATGAATGGAATTAGGAGAAAGATCAAACACCCCACCAAAAGCTTCTGTATCAGGATCGTTTGTGAACCCAAACTTTTCAACCAATCGTTTCAAGTATTTATTTCGCGCATCAGAATAAAGCTTAGGATTAGCTGCTTCTCCAGAGCTCACAAACAAACCTAAAACTGTCTTATTAAGCGTTTCACGATATTGTTTTAAGAAAGCTAATGATTCATCAGTCCATTCTCCTTGCATGATTCCACTCCCGATTAAAACTCCATCATAACTATTGACATCAGGAATTTGTGTAATCTTCTTTAAATTGAGTAACGTAACTACAATTCCCTCATCCTCTAGTGTTTCAACAATATCGATAGCTATTTCCTCTGTACTTCCAAAACGACTAGAATAAGCTACTAAGACTTTTTCCATAAGTATCGCCATTTGAATTATTTAATCTAAGGAGAAAAGAAAGAAGTTTACTCTACGAAATAAGCAACTCAGGGACAAAAAGAAACTACTCGAGGTGAAGGTAAAAAAGAAAAATATTTCTTTACAATTCTTTCAGCATCAGCAAAATGACTTACGTCACATGAATCAAGAATCAAACCAAATTCTTTTACAAATTCACGAGTAAATTCTTTTAATGCTGATTTAATTAACATTGACCCCCTATCAGCTATTATAAAGCATACAACATCATCAAGCGCCTCAAATATAAAGATAAAATTATTGGTACGGATGAATTGGATTCTTTCAGTCGAAGAAATTACACTTTGGACAAATTGAAGATTAGCAGTCATTAAATGGGGTATAAGAGTATTATTATCTGGTCCACTTTTTTTTGCATCAAAAAGTATATCGAAAATAGAAAGTCCGATATTCATGTTCATTACTGAAAGGCGATAGACATTAAAGGGGATCATCCGAAGAACCCAGTCGTCGATCACTACTGAAATTATCATCATAAGAATTCCAACCGGAATAGGAATTAACTCAGAACCCCAAATAACTAAAGATAGTTTTGTACTGATGATTACCATTGGTCCAATGATTGGTAATAAACAACCTGTAAAGAGTAAAATTGACGATTTGCGATATTCAGGTCGAATAAATGGTATAAATTGATAAATTTGCCAGCTGATAATTATTGCAGCCAATAATAGGTCTATAGCAAAAACTATTCTACTAAAATCAGATAAGTAGGGACCAATGAGTTCATCCCATTCTAAAGTCTCAGGAAACAACGCCAATAATATCCCATTTCCAACCCCTAATGCAGTAATAAGAATAATGTAATTTGACGGTGATTCAACTCGCAATGATTCTATAAAGAATATCAGAAAGAATAAAATTAGACTTAAGAGTATAATTGTTAATTGAAATATTGTAGTCATAATTATTTTCTGTTCCAAACCGACCAGATAAAGAAAGCTATGAGAAAGAAAGAATGGAATGAGTAAAAGATGAATTATAATGATATACCATAGGGGTTTAGATTTTCTTTTGTAATAGACCCGAAGAGATAAAATTAGCCCGATTAAAGTGAGAAGTACTGAAAAGAATGCAATTAAAGTATATTGCATTGCATTAAAACTTGACATTTAACCCAAATTCTACAATCTAGTTTATTTAATATTTCCAAATGTACCAAAATTTCTGATAATACAATAGCAATTATTGGATTATGTTCTTCTAAGTTGTCTTGCCTCTTCTAACTGATGTATGAAGCTTATATCTACTTGATAGTACTCAAGGGGCCTTTTAGGATATATTCGTATTGGTAATGCATTGTAAGAATCATTAATTCAAATATCAATTATTCTATGAGTATTTCCATATTTCATTACATATTTTTTTACGGTTTTTCGATCAGGAGCGAATTAATTACCCTTCTTTGTTCCCAACAATTTTTATATTGCTCCTTTGTTAATAAATTCTATATCTAGAATATCTAACTTTAAACAGTCCTTGAAAACTGCTGGAATTATACATTCAACAAAATTTTGGAAATCAATCTTTTCTAAGTGAAGACTAGAAGGAATTATCTACATAAAATTAACCTCCCAATTTAATCCAATGGATCGAAAAAATAAGAAGAATTTGAGAATAGAAACAAAAAAATATTATAAAGCAATTGGTGAAAGTTTTCCCGATTTTCAAAATTAGGTTGCAATTCTTTGGACTAATCACGCCAATTTGAGAATTAGTGAACAATCTCCATCCTTCTCACCATTCAAAGTGGTTCTGACTGAATTACTGAACCTTTTTCATTGTATTCATCAGATTCAGAATTCAATGCAGTTATAAGCAGATTGGTATAAAGAAATTCTTGCAGATTGTTGGGAATCTGAAGTTAGTAGTGATGAGGAATGTCTTTGGACTGGCTATTGGCGTTCGAGCGCCGCAAAATCAGTATATAGTAATTTTTAATCTGATTTTCCTTCCAGTTTTTAGCAAACATCTCACATGTGGGGAGTATAACGTAAATCTTCAAATAACTAAATCTGTATTTTTGAAGAATCTACCTAGTCTTTTCTTAGCATTTTCAATCCCATCTTTTTTTCAATTTCGGTGGCGTTGGTGGCAGAAATAGGTTATATCTGATGATATTAATCCTTTTTTAGAAAGAGTATACTTCTTTTGATCATCAGATGTATCGATGATTGATAGGCTATCGTTCATCTCTACTATTTTAGCTCTCAACGTTCTGTCATCATAAAAGAAAGTGTGTAAACGATGAACATCCATAAACGATATGAATTAGATGAAAATGAGATACCAAAGTATTGGTATAATATAGTGCCCGATTTGCCAGTACCTTTGCCTCCTCCAATATCACCAGCAACGCATGAAGCTATAAATCCTAAGGATCTAGAAGTTTTATTCGCGCGGGAATTGATAAAGCAAGAAATTTCCTCAGAGTCGAAAATAGCGATTCCCGAAGAGATCCATGAGAAATATCTTTCAATCCGTCCCTCACCATTAATCCGTGCAGTGAAATTTGAGAAAGCCCTTAAGACTAAAACAAGGATCTATTATAAATATGAAGGAGAAAGATCTCCAACAGGTTCACATAAGGTAAATACTGCTATTGCTCAAGCATATTATAACATGAAAGAAGGAACCAAAACTCTATCTACTGAAACAGGTGCAGGACAATGGGGATCTGCCCTAGCATACGCTTGTCAAATGTTTGGTATTGGTTGCAAAGTCATGATGGTGAAAGCAAGTTACAACCAAAAACCATTCCGTCGTACTATAATGGAATTATTTGGAGCTGAAGTTCATCCCTCTCCATCTAAGATTACTGAATTTGGACAAAAATTGTTAAAGGAAGACCCAAAAAATCCAGGAAGTCTGGGAATAGCAATTAGTGAAGCAATTTCCATAGCTTTACAGGATGAAGACACTAAATATTCTCTTGGATCGGTCTTAAATCATGTATTATTACATCAAACCATTATTGGTATGGAAGCAATTAAACAATTCAAACAAGCAGAAGAATCTGAAATCCCAAACTATGTAATTGGTTGTGTTGGAGGAGGGTCAAATTTTGCAGGTCTTACTTATCCATTTTTACAAAAAACATTAAAGAATGGAGTAGACATGCAGGCTATTGCAGCAGAAAGTACTGCAGCATCAAAAATGTCGGATGGCAAATATCAGTATGATTTTGGAGATACTGCAAATATGACTCCTTTACTAAAAATGTATACTTTAGGATCTGGATATATTCCTTCTCCAATTCATGCTGGTGGACTCCGATATCATGGTGCAGCTCCCAGTTTATCTCTTCTTATTAATACTGGGCATATTAAACCAGTAAAATATGATCAAATCACTGCTTTTCAAGCTGCTGAAATTTTTACAAAGGCAGAAGGGATAATCCCAGCTCCTGAATCCAGTCATGCAATCGCAGCAGTTATTGATATTTCTCGAAAACTTCAGAACGAGGAAAAGACAATAATTTTCAATCTCTCTGGTCATGGACTCCTTGATCTGCTAGGATATCAACAATTTTTGGCAAGGGAATTAACCTAAATTCCCTATTTTTTCTTGAAAATCATCAAAATGTATTATATCAAGCATAATTCTAATATAGAAACCAATTTGAGTTTTTCCTCAGATTTAACACAATCTGAAATTAAACAGGTCCAGTAATGTCAGGCAAATATAATATCCTGTTTACGATCATGATGGTTCTGGGTGTTTCCGCCGGCAGATCCGATGCACAGGATTACCACCTGGGAAATACACTGGCAGGAATTCTGAACAAAGGATATCCGGCATCATACATACAGGGATACATGCAATCGTTTGCCACGGCGATGGGGACGTCCGTTAATGGGACTTCTTTTCACTCTGCCAGGGTGAACTTCTTCCCCCATGTAGAGATCGGGATCAATGCGGTTTATATTTCTGTTCCTGACGAGGCGCGCTATTTTTTATATAACGGTCAGGAACGGCAAACATTCTTTGGTCCGCTTTCAAATGAGCTGGATGACATTTCCGGTAGCGGTATGAGCAGTTTTACGATCCCACAAATTCAACTCGATCTGGGAATGTTTTCCTATTTTCAGGCTTCATTGCGGGTGACGCGTTATAATATTTCCGAAATGGGCGAGATCAGTCTGTTGGGATTGGGTGTAAAATACGGATTATCCGATCTGGTCTCGATTGATTTTATCCCGCTGGAAGTCAGTGTACAGGCCTTTTATCATGCCTACAGTATCGAAGATTGGCTGAGTTCAGGTAGTTTTGCCATCAACCTTCAGAACTCAGCGCGACTGGCATTTTTACCGGTGGAAATATTTGCCGGACTGGGGTATGAACGGGTTTCTTTAAAAATAAAATCGGATAATTTGCCCGGTATCGGGGAAAATGCAGCGGGGGATATACCGATTGACGGTAAAAATGGAGTCAGGATCACACTCGGAGCAGGACTTCAGGTGTGGCTCATTAATATGCATGCTGAATATAATTATGGTTTTTATAATTCCGCTGGTGGCGGATTATCGATACGGTTCTGAGCAATGAAAAAAAAGATATTTCTTCTGGGTAGTACGGGATCAATCGGACAGAGCACGATCGATGTAGTGCGGCAGCATACGGACCGCTTTGAGGTGGGAACACTGGTAACAAACCGCAATGTGGATCTTCTGGCGAAACAAATTGATCAGGTAAATCCCGAATATGTCGTCATATATGATCCGGAAGCCTGTGAAAAATTTACCGGTATCTTTGATCGCCCCGGATTGAAGATCCTTCAGGGCAGGGAAGGCATTCTGGAAATATTGCAGTCCCGGTCTTATGATATTTTCTTAAATGCCTTTGTGGGATTTGCGGGACTGGAGCCAACGATACGGGCTATCGAACAGGGGGTTGATATTGCCATTGCAAATAAAGAAACACTCGTCGTAGCGGGGCAGCTGGTTGTTGAGATGGCACAGAAAAAGGGGGTGCGGTTATTACCGATTGACAGCGAACACAGTGCTATCTGGCAGTGTCTGGTCGGCGAAGATCAGAAAAATATCAAGCGATTGATCATTACCGCGTCCGGCGGACCGTTCCGGACCAGAAATCAGGCGGAACTGGCACATGTAACCCCTGCAGAGGCCTTAAAACATCCTAACTGGGATATGGGTGCCAAAATAACTATTGACTCAGCAACCCTTATGAATAAAGGGCTTGAGGTGATCGAAGCTTTCTGGTTGTACGGTTTGCCGATTGAAAAAATAAATGTTCTCGTGCATCCGCAGTCAATAATTCACTCAATGGTTGAGTTCATAGATCATTCGGTCAAGGCACAATTGGGAATACCCGATATGCGCATTCCGATCCAATATGCTCTGACATATCCGGAACGTTTACCACTAAATGTCCCGCAGGCTGATTTTTTGAAAATAAACAGACTCGATTTTGAGCCACCGGATATGGAAAAATTCCCATGCCTCCGTCTGGCATTTGAAGCTATTGGTGAAGGAAAGACCTATCCTGCCGCCATGAATGCCGCCAATGAAATTGCTGTCGAGGCATTTTTGAATAATTTAATAAAATTTAATGCCATTCCGGAGATCATTGAGGAAATATTGACCAAACATTCCCCATCGGTACCGGACAAACTAGATGATTATCTCGCCGTTGACGCAGCGTCAAGACAGCAGGCAAAAGATTTGATAAACTTGAAACAATTCAAACGATAATCGCGTTCATATCAGCGAGAAATTAAGGAGATTAAGAGAATATAATGGGATTTAGTTTTTTAGCAATTATTTTTGTTTTTGGATTACTGGTACTGATCCATGAACTTGGTCATTTTCTGGCCGCAAAATGGATGGGTGTGCGTGTGGAAAGGTTCTCCATCGGATTCCCGCCACGCCTTTTCGGAAAAAAAGTAGGCGATACGGACTATTGTGTTTCTGCCATTCCACTCGGTGGTTATGTAAAAATGTCCGGTATGATCGATGAAAGTATGGATACCGAAGCGACAGGTGCCGATTATGAGTTCAACTCGAAACCGGTCTGGAAACGGTTGGTTATCATTGTTGCCGGCGTGGTCATGAATTTTTTCCTGGCTGTCCTGATCCTGAGTGTACTGAATTTTACTAAAGGCGAGAAGATAACACCTTATACGGAGATTGGCATCATTGGAAAAGAGGGAATTTCTAAAAAGATCGGATTTGAGATTGGTGACAAAATCCTTTCAGTAAATAATGTACCGGTAAGCAGCTGGGAAGGCTTCCAAAAGGAGTATCTGAACAATCTCAATCAGGATATTACCTTTTCGGTAAAAAGGGATTCAGAGATATTAGATCTCGTTTACAAAAAAGAATGGTTTAGTGAAAAAAATGCGGAATTTCTGGATATCTGGTATCGACCGGAAGCAAGGGTCGGCAATGTGCACGGTAATACACCTGCCATGGCACTTGGTCTTCAAAAAGGGGATCTGATCCTCAGGCTGAATGACCAGCCAGTCGCCGACTGGTATGAGATGACCAAAGTCATCCGTAGCCATCCGGAAAAAGAGATACGCATCGATTGGTCGAGGGACGGGCGAACCATGTCGGGATATATTACACCGGCCAAATATCAGGAGAAAGACAGCCTTGAAAATGATATCATGGTGGGAAAGATCGGTGTTGAACAATATTACGAACATTATTCGATTTCATTGCCAAGAGCGGTCATTAACGGTTTCCGGGATACCTTTGGATTGATAATGCTTAATATACGTGGCGTGTGGTGGGTGATTTCACAGACCAAATCGGTTGAAGAAGTGCTTGGTGGTCCGATCATGATCGCCAAAATGGCGGGAGATGCTGCAGCCGCCGGATGGGAGCCATTGTGGACTCTTATCGCGGCTCTGAGTGCCATCCTGGCGTTCATGAACATCTTACCTATCCCGGCACTTGATGGTGGTCATTTATTATTGCTTATTATTGAAGGCATTACACGGAAGCCAATATCCACCAGAACGCGGGTGATCGTTCAGCAGGTGGGCATGGCAATCTTATTGACATTGATCGTGTTCATCCTGTATGTGGATATCCGCCGCCTGATTGTAGGATAGTCTAAAAAATCACCACGAAAAACACGGAATGTTTTATATAATATTATTCCGACCTCGTGCCAGTATATAGCGCCTGATCTAAATAGCATCTTCCCGATTCTGGCTCCGGATTCGGTATCGGGAAAGATTCTTTATGGATGATTCCTGAGTGGCCGACACATGGTCAGAACGATACACTTAATATCTCATCGATGATGGCAGGGCATTCGTGTCAGAATTTCTGAAAATCCTCAACTGGATCAATGCCAGTACCGGTGGATCCTCCGTGATCCGTGATGATGCACCTGTCCTTGGAAACCTTGATTTTCAATTGCACTATCGGATATTATCCGGTCGCTCAGATCCTATGGACATTCTGATCGCAAATGATGCACGTCTTCAGCTTATCTCCAATCCAGGATTCAAATTTCATCTTCCCCGGAGGATCGGCATATCGCCATTTTTGTACGTCTACGGACAGCACCCGCAAATGGATGTCAGATGTATTGACTTTACGCGCATTTCAGACCCCAGGTCATTCTTCCGGTTATTTTTAATTCAATCTTTTGATCAGACCTCAGCGCCGGTATTTGTAATCCGTCAGGTATCCCCGGGTGATGATTCGGATACATTTCATCTCGCACCTGCAGTTTATTTCAAAATCGGTCAGGGGTGGAGAACAGTCCTGGAAGGAAATGAACTGCGAATCACACCAGAGCTGGATCGGTCGGGTCGCGCGGTTGCGGTACTGCAACTTGGAGATCAAACCACATTTCAGAAAAAGGATGATCCGAACTCGATATTCAGGTTGCTTCAGGAAGAAGTAAAGTTATCTGCTGAAAAATTTCCCGGTCGGTTTTTTTTCAGGGGACAGAAGCGGGATCAACTGCCGGAGGATATCTGGTTCAGGCAGCAGGTCATAACACCTGAGGGGAAAATCGATCCTTCTGTAGTGAACCATCCACTTGGGAACGATCGATGGCTACCATGGTTATATCTTCTGGCAGAGTATTTGCCCGGTAACGGGATAAGAACCCAGTTAAAACAGTGTGCTGAAAGGTATCGATCTTCGATTCAGAATACCTCGGCGAGATTTGCCTTTGTAGCGAGTCAGGTGCTTGAGCATAAGATGCCATCGATCAAATTCAAAGGGAAAGATCCCTTTATCAGTGTTTTAAGTATAATGCAAAATAAGAAGATCAATAAGCGCGAACCCGATGACATCGGTTCTTTTTATGCAGCCTGTTTTGGTTTTGATCAGGACTGCGCGGCTACTTCTGAAAGGCTGCAGCTTTGGTGGGACAGATATACGCTGCCGGTATACACAATGTGGTGGCGTCGGCATCTGGACCGTCATCCGGAATTATTTTTTGTGATTTTCAGGCTTGCAGTACAGTATAAAATGCCCTGGGGAGAAAAAATGCTGGCAATGTGCCGGGGATTTACCGATATCCCTCTGTTTGCCCTGCTCGCACTTCTGATCCGGAAGGTCAATCTGCAAACTGATACCGAAGGCAGCCTCAGGGTTGCTCCCGGTACTTCGCGAGACATGAATGTCATCCGCACACCTGTTCGTGATCAGTCGTTACAGATCGCTTATACACGTTTCGGATCGGAGACATATTTTACGGTACATAAGAACAAGCGCAGATTAATCAGAATTGACAAGGAAGTGGTCTGTACGATCAACAAAACACACGACAGATATATATTATATCCAAATGTATATCCGTTTCGAAGGAAAAATTCACTGGTTAACACCCTATTGATCGGCGACAAGAAAAAGTCAGTAATGGTTCCTTTGGTCTGGCGAAAGGGGATGATCCAGTTTGAACATCTGCGGGTCCGCTGGCTTTTGAAGAAGGACCGCTTTCAGTTGACCCTTCAGGCGCAGGAACAGGTCGATCAGTATCGCGTGAATGATGAGCACGTTTCCCTTGGCAGGGGGATGCGTAAAGTGATCTATTTCTATCCCGAAAGGATATCGCCGGCCGGAGATCTGACGATCATGTCGGCAAACGGTTCTTCGATACACTTTCGGCAGCTTAACGCAAAGCGAAAGGTCCGGATGACAGGCTGGTTATATGATCATTATGGTGTATTTTACCCTCATATCAACTATCGGTTCAGCCGGCGGCAGCATATGATCGAAACAGATCCTTCCGGTCAAATGGATCATACCATTGATCTTCCGCCGGATGTCAGCGAAATCCAGCTTCAGGCAAAACACATCATGTCAGGATTCGGCGTGAATAAGATAGGGGATCAGCGGCTCGAAAGATTTTTGCGATTTGATCCGGATCGGCAACGCGAACGATTTGTCGTTATCATCGGGCCTGATGCGGAAATGGCACCGGAGAGTGTGCAAAAATATTTCCAAAGCGCATTTGGTTTTTCTCCGGAAATAATGAGGGATGCAGACGCCCACCCAGGAACTGTTTTTCAGGGATTGATCGTTCGAAACCCAGCTGGTCAGATGCCCGTGTCGGAAAAAGTCCTTACACTCGATGAGCCGCTTGGGGATGCCATGGGACAATTAATCAGACAAGAAATATACCATCTTCAGGGTTGATTTTATTATCGTTAGAGATTAAATTTAAGGTCGTTCTATTTCTATGATCTTTACCAAAGGGCCCATAGCTCAGTTGGTTAGAGCAGCCGACTCATAATCGGCTGGTCCGGGGTTCAAGTCCCTGTGGGCCCACTTATAAAACGAAGATGGAAAAGACTATGATTGCCAGAAATTCAGACAACAATCCAGATAAATAAATTACAAGTGCATTCCAGTTGGGTGCACTTTTTTTTTATCCCAAAGGTGGAGGATCAATTTTGCAGAACACGTTATATTCACTGATCGAACTTCAGGAAATCGACATGAAATTGGATAAGGTGGCGGAAGAAAGGGGAGATCTACCGCAAAAGGTTGAAATGTTCAGCAAAAGTATCAGGGAAAACGAAGAGCTCGTTAAAGACCAGAGCGAAAAGATAAAAACACTGAAAACCGAATCGAAAAAAGTTGAACTGGAACTTGCTGCAGCTAAAGAACAGTTAAAGAAGTACGAGGATCAGTTATACAAGGTGCAGACCAATAAAGAGTATGATGCAATTGCCAATGAAACTGAAAATGTTAAAAATAAGATCAATGAATTTGAAGAATCTATCATAAAAATGGAAGAGACGATCGAAACTCTCACCAGTTCAAATGAGGAACTGAACAAACAGCTGACGCAGCTGAACAGTGATTATGAAGAAAGCAATTCAGAACTGCAGCAAAAGGTCAGTGCTTCATCTGAGGAAGAAAATATTCTGCGGCAGGAGCGTGATATCGTTAAGAAAAAACTGACCATGCAGCAATTGAATTCTTATGAACGCATCCGGCAGGCAAAACGAGGCATGGCAGTTGCCCCCTGTAACGGGGGAGTATGTGCCGGTTGTTACTCGTTTATCCCACCACAGAAAGTTGTTGAGATTCGTAATATGCAGAAATTATACTATTGTGAGTCCTGCGGACGGATTCTGGTGTGGGATAAGAATGTTGAAGATTAAAATTTAAATAATAATAGATCCGATGGAATTCAGGTAATCGCCCTTAAACGGGAGGAAAGTCCAAACATCAGAGGGTAAGTATCTTGAGAAAATCAAGAGCTCCGAATTAATCTCGGGGATGGAAAGTGTAACAGAAAGGATACCGTCCCGGCTTTGTCGGGATAAGGGTGAAATGGTGATGTAAGAGATCACCGCATCGTTCAATTATTGAATATCCGTTTATTTGGGTACATGATTCATGCGATGGCACGACAAACCCTGCTTGATGCAAGATCAAATTTGGAGAAATTCCCGTCAGGGATGCGGAATTACCCGTTCCGTTCCGATACGGAATATTCCATGGTAGATCGCTTAACCGATCCGGCAACGGTTCGGTAAGATAAATGATTACCACCCTCACCGGAGGGGACAGAATTTGGCTTATCGAATTCCATCGGATCCAATCTTCACAGATTGGAGTCCCCATGTTATATCGCTGGGTTTTTAGGGAATCTGCAGATCCGGATAAAATATCCACCGTACAAAATGAAAATAATATCGATGCCCTCCTGGCTCAACTGCTGGTTGAACGCGGTCTGGTTGAAGGTGAACAGATTGAGCGTTTCCTGAATCCTGATCTTAACCAATTACATGATCCTTATATCATGCGTGATATGGCCAAGGCTGTTAAACGTATGGTCAAAGCCCTGCGCGATGGTGAGAATATTTTGATCTATGGCGACTATGATGTGGATGGAATAACAGGAGTTTCCCTGCTGTATGACGGTCTGTTCAAACTGGGCGGAAAGATCTCTTTTTATATTCCCAACCGCATCACCGATGGTTATGGTGTTTCACCACGGGGGATCAAAACCGCGGCGGAACGTAATGTCTCACTGATACTGACCGTGGATTGCGGTATTACAGCCGTTGATGAAGTCAGTATCGCCAGAAATCTGGGGATCGATGTTATTATCTGTGATCACCATGAACCCAGCGAAGAAATTCCTGAAGCCGTGGCTATTCTCAACCCGAAACAAAAAAACTGTCCGTATCCCTGTAAAGAACTGGCCGGAGTTGGCGTCGCCTTTAAATTTCTGCAGGCGCTCTACGGGCATCTTGGTTATGACCTTACTGACCTGGAACCATTCCTTGATCTCGTGGCTATCGGTACCGCCGCCGATATTGTTCCGCTGTTGGATGAAAACCGTGTTTTTGTAAGGTTGGGTCTGGAGAGAATCAATACCAATCCCAGGCATGGTATGTTTGCCTTGCTGGAAAGTGCTTCAATCCTTGGCAGGGAACTGGATGTTTCCCTTATCGTTTTTGTGCTGGCACCACGGATAAATGCCGTGGGAAGAATATCGAGTGCAAAGAAGGCGGTTCATCTGCTGACTTCCACCAGTTTGCAGCAATCACGTAACATTGCTAGAATTCTTGAGTCGGAAAATAAAATTCGGCGTGATATTGATGAAATCACCTGTAATCAGGCCATTGACCTGATCGGCAGATCAATCGATCTCGAAAAATCAAAAGTGCTCCTTCTGGCTCAAAAGGACTGGCATCCGGGTGTGATTGGTATTGTCGCATCGCGGATCATGGAAAAATATAACCGGCCAACCATCCTGATCTCACTGACTGATGGCATCGGAAAGGGATCGGCCCGTTCCACACCTAATTTTGACGTATATAATGCCCTGAGTCGCGTAAGTCATTTACTGGAAAACTTTGGTGGTCATAAATTCGCTGCCGGGCTGACCATTCGTGAAGAAAATATAGAACCATTACGCGACGCAATTACCCAGATATCTGATCAGCTCATCGATTCAGATGATCTGGCACCAACTCTTGACATCACAGCGGAAATTTCATTGCGGCAACTGGACGCAAAATTTCTGAAATGGTTGAAAATGTTTGCACCCTACGGTCCGCAGAATATGCGACCGGTATTTGTAACCAAAAATATCGAAATTGCGGGCGATGTAAACGTCGTCGGTAATAATCACCTGAAACTAAAAGTGAGAAACGATGGGATTGTTATTGACGCCATCGCTTATAATCTTGGAGATGTCAGCATGCAAATTCGGCCAAACAGCCAGAAATTGGATGTTGCCTATGTTATTGAGGAAAACACATGGAATGGACAGACGACCATCCAGATGAGGATCAAAGATCTGAATCTGATCTGAATGAACAACCGGCAAATCTGTTCAAGAAGTTGCAGGAAATAAGAAAGCAGAAAAAACTTACACTCGAGGCCATCTCTGAATCTTCCCGCGTTCAGTTAAAATATCTGGTGGCCCTGGAAGAAGGCGATCTTGCAAAAGTGCCGGAGGTGTATGATAAGCTTTTCTTCAGGTCATATTTAAAGGCGCTTGATTTGCCGGAAGAGGAATTTTATGAACAATTTCTCAAATACAGGCGCAGCATTCGGCTGGATAAGACGACAGATGTCTTTAATTTCAGCGATCGGTCTGAAAATGTTGAAAATAAATTTAATCCAAAGAACCTGATGTACCTTCTTCCTTTTCTCGCTGTTGTTATCCTGCTCTGGATCCTTTTCAGGAATACTGAATTTGTAGGTACCTCAGAGCCAGCCGAAGTGGAAGAAATTGATATCAGAGAAGTGGTTGCGGATCTGGAAGCAAAGCAGATTGTTCCGGTTGACAGCGATTCGGTCGCGGTCAGGGATTCACTCTCCCTGATCAACCTGCAGATAAAAGGATTGAAGCGCACATGGTTCAGGGTGGTTGTTGATCAGAAGGATACTTCGGAATATATGCTGCCCGCTGGCAATACCATGACCCTTCAGGCCTATGACCGATTTGAGTTTCTGATCGGACGGGCCGATGGTCTCACAATGCGCGTAGGAGACAGGGATTTTCTAAGACTGGGACAGGATAGTACCGTCATTCAATACATGCTGGTCGATTCAACGGGAGTGGTAACGAAACGTTTCCTGGTGAGAGATGAAACATAATCATGGTCTGATCATACTTTGGATCGTCTTTATAACCTCCATACTTGCTCTTTCTGGTTGTACCGGCCAGAAGCAGATGGCAAGTGCCAGGATCGATAAAGATGGTACGGAAATGCTTTACGGGAAGATCTCCCGGGATCAGCTTTTTTTTGATTTTCCGGAATGGCGGAACGAATATGATAATTATTCTCCGGAGGAGAATGTCATAAAGGAATTAAAGAAAGCGGATATTTATGACGAGATTTTTCTTTTTCTCGGCACATGGTGTCAGGACAGCCAAAGGGAAGTACCAAGATTATTCAAGATCCTGGACCAGATCGGAACCGGTGCGGAAGAAAAAATTAAGATTTGGGCTGTAGATCGAGCTAAAAAGCTTGCAGATGATTCAACAGATATGTATGATATAAACTTTGTGCCTACCATTATTTTTTTTAAGAATGGCAGGGAGATTGGCCGGATAGTTGAAAATCCTGAGCAACGACTTGAGGATGATATCCTAAATATACTATCAAATGATAAATGACTAGATTTCAACAGGGTTTGACATTAATGGTGCTTTTTGCCGGCCTTATCCAGGCTGGTTGGCGAGATCCCGTCCGGAGTCACCAAGCTATGGTGGTAACCGCCGAAACAAATGCCACCCGGATTGGTACCATGATCATGCAGCAGGGTGGGAACGCCGTTGATGCCGCTGCCGCTGTTGGTTTTGCACTGGCCGTGACCCACCCGCAGGCCGGAAATATTGGTGGTGGTGGATTCATGCTCATCCGGACTTCTGATGGTGCTCACTATGCACTGGATTACCGCGAAAAGGCACCGCGTAAGGCTGACCGGGATATGTATCTGGATGAAGCGGGAAAGGTCATCGAGGATGCCTCAACGATCGGATATCTGGCCTCAGGCGTTCCCGGATCGGTAGCCGGTCTTTATACTGCCCATGAGAGATTAGGGAAGCTACCCTGGGCATCTGTCCTTCAGCCGGCTATAGATCTCGCAGAGAACGGATTTGAGATCGATCACTCACTGGCAAATTCTCTTTGTCACCACAATGAGCTGTTTAACCGGTTTTTATCTTCCAGGGATATATTTACAAAGGATGGGCAGCCTTTTACAGCCGGCGACACACTTTTTCAAAAGGATCTGGCGGCGACTCTGAAGCATATTCAACAAAATGGTTCTGACGGTTTCTACCGCGGACCGGTCGCTGAGCGCCTTGCTGAAGATATGGAAGCAAACGGCGGATTGATTACTACGGAGGACCTGGATGCGTATGAGGCTCTCTGGCGCGAACCGATAACATTCACCTATCGCACGTACCAGGTCTATTCGATGCCACCGCCTAGTTCCGGCGGTGTGTTGCTGGCCACCTGCCTCAATACACTGGAAAACATCAATCCCAAAGCTCTGGGTCATAACAGTTCACCGCTTATCCACTTCTGGATCGAAACCTTTCGTCATATTTATGCTGACCGCAGTGAGCATCTGGGTGATGAAGACTTTTATGAGGTACCGGTTGAGGATCTGATTTCCAAAACCTATGGTGCAAATATTTTCAAACAGATCAACGACGGTTATGCACGAAGCAGTCTGAATACTTTCCCCTATGGAGAAGAGTCCGCCGAAACAACACATTTTAGCATTGTCGATCCGGAAGGGAATGTGGTATCCAACACGACGACTCTGAATGCCTCCTTCGGGTCAGGGGTGGTGCCCGGAGGGACCGGGATTCTGATGAATAATGAAATGGATGACTTTTCTGTAAAACCTGGTCATCCCAATATCTATGGTTTGACCGGTGGTGAAGCAAATTCCATTATCCCGGAAAAACGTATGCTGAGTTCAATGACGCCGACCATTGTTGAACAGGAAGGAAAGCCTTATTTGATACTGGGTTCACCGGGTGGTGCAAAAATTATCACCGCGGTGGCGCAGGTAATTTCAAATGTACTCGATCATGATATGAATATCCGGGAGGCGGTTGAGCTGCCCAGGTTTCATCATCAATGGCTGCCGGATGAAACGGTCTATGAGGATCCGGGATTTGCCCGGGATGTCATTTTCAATTTGGAACAAAAAGGTCATGTTTTGCATAGAACAGGTTCTATTGGTCGTGTTCAGGCGATTCTCTGGGACGACAAACATTATAACTGGACAGGCTGGAGCGATCCGCGCGGCAACGGAAGCTGCCAGGGATTCTAAGGAAAAAGAATGGCAAAAAAATCAAAAAAGAAACCGGTTGTAAATACACCCCAACCTGATGCAGAAGAGATGATTGCACCGGAAGTGGAAGCGTTATTCAAAAAGATTCTGAAGATCATGAGCTGGGTTGTTGGAGTTTGTTTTACGCTGATCATCACCTTACCGAATTTTGACTTTGCTTTTCTGGATATTTCAATAAAGATCATCTTTTATATCGGCGTACTGACCCTGATGCTGTTTATAGTAATTGAACTTTTCGGTGATGCAATTAAAATGCACCTGTCAAAAACACTCAACGATAAACGAACGGTAGCGAATTAGTGCAAGATACCGCTTTCAGAAACATGATCGAACGCCAATCATTATTTGGCGTTTGTATAATACAGGATGGGATCTTTCGGTATACCAATCAAAAGTTCTGCGATATGTTTTCATATCGACAGGAAGATATTGTTGGTAAACTGAAAATGGAAGAACTAATCGGCCTTGTAGACAGAAAAATGGTGTCGAATAAGCATGAAAAATTATTAGCCGGTGAAATGGATCATACGGAATTCGGTTTCACTGCTCTGGATAGTAAACACCGTGAGGTTGAAGTTGAAGTGTGGTGTGGTACGATTGAATTTAATGGTCGCAAAGCGGTTCAGGGAGTGATCTCTGATGTAACCGAACGAAAAGCATTTTACCTGAAAGAAAAATCATACGAATTTAAGATGATGAATGAGCAAAAACTGTCATCAATCGGACAGCTGGCTACAGGTATCGCACATAACCTGAATACACCGATCTCAGTGATCCTGAGTAATGCGGAATTACTGCAGATCAAATATGCCAATTCCCCGGAACTGGATAAAATCATCAGGCAGGTTGAAAGAATGGGGGAGATCATCAACGGTCTCCTGATCAAAAGTAAACAGGAACAGATACAGACCCCGCAGGCAATAAATCTGAATGAAATTATGAAAAATGAACTGGAATTTTTAAACGCTAATCTTGAATTCAAGCATAATGTTGAAAAAAAATTCAGATATGATGAAAACGTTCCTGAAATAGAAGCCATTTACAGTGATTTTTCACAGAGTATCATGAATATTCTTCAGAATGCCATCGACGCAATGTACGACCGGCCGGTGAAAAAAATGGAGGTGTGGACGGAATATAAAGATGATATGATTATAATCAACATAAAGGATACAGGTGTCGGAATAACACCCGAAGCCCGCATGAAATTATTCGATCCGTTTTATTCAACCAAACCGACTCCTATGGAAAGACAGGGCGATGAACCTACCGGGACAGGACTCGGCCTTTCGACTGTATATAATTTGCTGATCCCATACGGTGTTCGGATCGATATCGATTCCGAAGTCGGGGTTGGAAGTACCTTTAGATTGATCATACCGGTTTCAAGAAATCAGGATCGCCCCCAAATTACATGATCCAACCTCATCCCGGCCCCACCAAATTAACCCCTATCATATAGTAAAACAATAATTTAGGATGCAAAAATATTTGTACTAAATCATTATTATCTTTATATTCAAAAGATTTACGAAACAGGAACGGATTTTGACCGAACTTTCAAAGCAGCGCGTTGAATCGATTGTCAGCGGATTTAGAGGAAAGCGTATCATGGTGCTGGGGGATCTGATGCTTGATGAGTATCTGATCGGAGAGGTCCGCCGCATATCCCCCGAAGCGCCCGTGCCGGTTGTTGAAGTAGTAGACCAGCAAATACGGTTTGGCGGGGCGGCCAATGTGGCGCTGAACATTGTAACACTGGGGGCAGAGCCCTTGCTGATCGGTGCAATCGGAACAGATCGTGAAGGAGATCTGTTCGCTGATCTTATGCGCGCACGACGAATGCCCCTGTATGGGCTGCAGCGCTTTGATGATCGTCCGACAACTGTCAAAACCCGTGTCATCGGGCACTCGCAACATATCACACGGGTCGACCGTGAAAAAAAAGATTATCTCCATCAAACTGAGGAGCAGCAGATCATAAAAGCGCTTGAAGACCATATAAGCGACGTTGATGCGGTAATCCTGGAAGATTATAACAAAGGTGTGCTGACCAATAATGTGATCAGTGCAGCCATTGATCTGGCAAACCGAAGTGATAAACTGATTACCGTTGATCCCAAGTTTATAAATTTTTTAAAATATAAAAATGTTACCGTTTTTAAGCCGAATATTAAGGAAACGGAAGAAGCACTGGCGATGCACCTTTCAAACGATAATGACCTGAATTTTGCCGGTAAGAAATTACTTTCGGAACTACAGGCACAGAATATTTTGATCACCCGTGGAGCCGAGGGAATGTCGCTGTTCGAATCTTCCGGGGAAATTACGCACGTAGGTACGCATGCACGTAAAGTGGCCGATGTCTCGGGAGCCGGCGATACGGTGATCAGCACCCTGACAGCAGCCATGGTCGGTGGTGCAAATGTGCGTGAAGCTGCGACGATGGCTAATTTTGCCGCCGGTATTGTCTGCCAGGAAGTCGGTATTATACCGATTGAACTCGATCAGTTATATAGTCAACAGAATATGATTCATGTAGTCTCACCTGATAAAAAAACATCAACTCCGCCATATATCTCAATATATTTTCTTAAGATACTTGATCCTTCAAAAATAGTGACTACAGGAATACCAGAGGAATCTTCAAATTTTGCTGCAATTTCATTGGCAGGCACTTTCATACCTGCACCACAGAAGAAAACGATCCATTCTTTGTTTTTTTTAGTAGTTAATGAAACGATCAAGGCAATGATAAGTGATAAAAATAAAGTGACAGTAAAAATAAGAAGTAGTAATTTTTTCTTAATCATATTGATAAGGTTTGCATTGTACATGCTTTTTAATTTCAGGATTTTTAATTCAAGTTTGCTTAAGCTGTAAAAAATAATAACTTAAAAATAGGTGAAATAACAAGTTAAGCCATATTTTGTATTGTTGATTATTTGGCAATTAAACCATAAAATAATAAAATGAATCTAAGAACTAAAGCACATTATGAAGCACG
>Ga0209536_100004525_pt1 | contig 21949 bp, 20 predicted proteins | sample DeeMarSeWOR28_12_FD_187461 | JGI IMG/M metagenome (GOLD analysis project Ga0209536, IMG submission 187461) | Marine sediment microbial communities from White Oak River estuary, North Carolina - WOR-2-8_12 (SPAdes) (version 2) | ecosystem: Environmental > Aquatic > Marine > Intertidal zone >... | reverse complement strand
CTAACCAGGTTGAATTTTCCTTAACGGCTGAAAAGGTAATGTTTGATGGCACTTTCGATGATTGCATTATTCATAACCGGACTGCAATGGCATGGAGTCCTTTAGGCAGTTTTTTCAGGGAAGCTAACAAAAGAAAGAAGCGCATAAAAAAGGTGCTAAAACAACTTAAGAAAAAATATAAAGCAGATAGCAATCAAATTCTACTGGCATGGATTTTAAAACATCCTTCCAAAGTACATCCTGTTGTTGGCACCACCAGTAAAGAAAGATTAGTAGCTTCGGCAAGAGCTACTGAAATTGATCTGGAGCTGGAAGATTGGTTTTCATTGTTAGTAGCATCTCAGGGACATAAAGTTCCCTGATTAATAATCTCCCAAACAGTTCTTATGAAAAAAACAGCATTTATTACAGGCGCAACCAGTGGCATAGGAAAGGCTACAGCAATGCTTTTGGCCACAAAAGATATCCGATTAATACTTTGCGGGCGAAGAAAAGAACGGTTGCTTAAATTGAAAAAGCAATTAGAACCAATAACCGAAGTCTGTACATTGAATTTTGATGTGCGCAATAAAGAGGCCGTTTCAAAAGAAATTGAATCATTACCGGAGAAATTCGCACATATAGATATTTTGATTAATAATGCCGGGAATGCCCATGGCTTGGACCCCATAGAAAAAGGCAGTCTTGAGGATTGGGATGCAATGTTGGACATTAACGTAAAAGGCTTGTTATACGTATCCAGGGCAATTTTACCACAAATGGTAGAGCGCAAGTCGGGACATATAATAAATATAGGTTCCACTGCGGGAAAAGAGGTTTATCCCAGAGGGAATGTTTATTGCGCCAGCAAGCATGCTGTTGATGCAATTAATCAGGGAATGAGGATTGATTTGAATGCATATGGAATAAGAGTTGGAGCCGTTAATCCCGGATTGGTGGAGACAGAGTTTAGCAATGTCAGATTTAAAGGAGATTCTACAAAAGCCAACAGTGTTTACCGGGGATTTCAACCATTAAAACCAGAAGATATCGCAAACATAATTTACTTTGTAATTTCACAGCCGGCCCATGTGAATATTGCAGATCTTATAGTTATGCCCACTGCTCAGGCAAGCAGTACAATAGTGAATAAAACAATATGATTAACAAACGCCTGCTGGTAAAAAACCTTTTGGCTCATAATGACGAAAATAGTTTTTATGATAAAAAAAGGTTTATAAATATAGGTAAGCGGGAAGGGAAGGCCAAGTTTCTTAAACATGTCTGTGCGCTGGCAAACAGCAATCCAAATAACAATTCATTCATAGTTGTTGGCGTCGAGGATGAAGACAATAAAATCCTTGGGGTAGATTTCTTTGATGATAGTAAGATTCAAAACCTGGTAAATGCGTATTTGGATAACCCTCCATTGATTTCTTATGAAAATATTCCTTTTCCACATTTACCCGAAGGTAAAGTAGTTGGTTTGGTTACCATACGATCTAATGGTAAGGTCTGCTCATTGCGGCGCAATATATGGAAATATTATGGCGGGGCTGTTTTTTTCAGAGATGGGAGTATAAGCATGCCCAAGGCTTTTGATGTGGTGTTAAAAGATATCAATTCAGATGCCGTTGCCACAATTGAACAACACGCCCGAAATAATATTGAACTTACACTTGACGGGGTTATAGATTTTATAAATAACAGACACAGGGATCTGATTAGCAGCTATAAGGTTTTTAAAGAACAATTTGTGCTTTGTTGGGCAGGGAATCAAAAAAAGGTCAAAAACGAAGTTTTTTATTCCAGAGTAGATATTGAACTTATTAATGAGCAGGTTAAACTGTTCTATTCTGCGCTCGATGAAATTTCAATAAGTTATAATGATGAATCTTTTTCTATTATGGAGTACGTGAAGTTGGGTCTTGGAAATCAACAAAAGTACTTTCCTTTGGAAAAAGTGGATATATTTTTCTCGGATAACGGAACTTATCAAATTCAAAGCGATTTAATTTTTGAACCCCCTCAATACGACAAAAAGACCTTGCATCATATTTTTAATTCGAACAAAGCGATACTCCGGAAAATTCAAAAGGGGGTATCCCTGAAACGCTCGGAAGAACTGGATTTGAAACTATTGCCGGCAACGTATCTTATATGCCACTTTAATGGTTTTGAGGAAGCTAAGGATCTTATGGATACGGCCAGGCCTATATTAAAGAAATACGATTTGGGTATTTATGAATCGCTGAAAGAGTCTTTGCGAATTTTAAGAAAAGTAAAATATAGCTAAGATTTAACCAACCAAAATATTTGGTATGGCTTAACTTCTAATAGGCCACTTTTTAAAATAATTTTTTTGCCTGAAACAAGATCCTTTAATTTGCCTCCTGATGAATAGCCCATGGAAGTGAGGGTTCCGACTTCAATCATATGAATGGTTTCGTCAAAATTGCAAATCACGAGGACGTCTTTCCCACGATCATTTGTTCTTTCGAACATAAATATATGCGGGTTTGAGTTAGGATGCAGCTTTAAATTGTTCTTGTCGGCAAATGCCGGAGTATTTCGCCTTATTTCCACTAAACTTTTTAGGGAATGAAATATTTGAGTTTGAGGGGTGTCAACTTTATCTAATTCAGATATGGTTTTCCAATCTTGCCTGGGTCTGTTGGCCCATCTGCTGTCTTCTCTTAAGTCTTTATTGTTAAGATAGGAATAATCATTAAGCATCCCTATTTCGTCACCGGCATAAATCATGGGAATTCCACCATAGGACAAAATTATGGCATGTAGCATTAGGATCTTATTAACCGACATTATTATCGATTTCTGATTTTTCTGTGCTAATCCTTTCTCCAGGCCCAACAGAGAAGCTGCACTCCCGGTAATTCGCCCATCACCATTTTTGGGATTGTACATAAAAATTTGTCCTGCGGCGGGAGACCAATCGAGTTTTTGCCCATAGTAATCCAGCAAAAACTTTCTATGAGCAAATGCATCCCAACCTACTTCGTATATGTAGCGGTCTTCAAAACCAAGTCCGATGTCGTCATGGCATCTGATATAATTTATCCAGGCTCCCTCTTCGGGTTTAATTGGCAAATTCATCAGATTTTTATACAAAAGATGTGTTTTTTTTGTTGCAATAGAATTCCATAGCAATGCCATTAAAGTAGCATTGTAAGCAAGTTCACATTCGTTGCCTTTTTTTATGCCTTCTCCAAAATACTTTATAATTTTCTGAGGAGAAACAATAGCTTCTGCCAACAGAACAACCCCGGGAGCAACGACCTGGAGGCACATGCGAAATAAAGTAATTAAACTATGTGCTTCAGGAAGGTTTTGAGAATCTGTACCCATTTTCTTCCATAGAAAAGCCAGGGCATCAAATCGAATGACATCTACTCCCAGGTTGGCTAAATCTGCGAGGTTGGTCAGCATATCCATAAAAACCAAAGGATTTTTATAATTTAGATCCCATTGATAATCATTAAACACCGTCATAACCCACCTATTCATTTTTTTATTAAAGGTGAAGTTTCCAGGGGATGTTTTGGGAAACACTTCTGGAAGAGAATTTTCGAATTGATCCGGCAATTGTCTGTCCGGGTAGGTGTAATAATAGTCCTGATATTTTTTATCACCCGCCATGGCTTTTTTTGCCCAGGGAAATTCATCTGAAGTATGGTTTACAACAAAATCCATCATCAAATGCATATCTCTGGAATGCAGTTTTTTTGCCAGATTTACCAGGTCTTCTTTAGTTCCATACTTCTTGTCTACCTGCGTATAACTGTTCACCGCATAGCCCCCATCATTTTCTCCTTTCGGCCTGGTAGTGACCGGCATTATATGAATAAGATTGACACCTAATTTTTCAAAATATCCAATTTTGGATGCGACACCTTTCAAATTCTTATTGAATCGATCCACATACAATTGCATGCCGACCATTTTTTCTGATTGATACCAATTTGTATCTTTCAGTCTTCTTAAGTCCTGAATTTTAAGGTCTCTTGACCTCTTTCTAAAAAGTTCAGGCAAAAGCTCAATCAGGACTTGAAATGAATCTGGTAAATTAGACTCTGGATATAGCGACAAGAATAAGTTCTGTATTATAGGAAGGTTGGTAGATAACCTTAAATCGAATAATTTATTAAGATTTGCTTTCTCAGGGCTATCCAGCTCACTTGAAGCCAACAACCTGTGCAATGAGGCTTGGTTCATGCTATTGGTCAAGTTGAGTTTTAGAAGGCAATGATTCTATTGCCCCGTAGTTCATAGTTGTAATAGCCCCGGCTTTATTTGCTATAGCTATCATTTCAAAAAGCAAGTCAGGATTGCTTTTAATACTCTCTATACTATCGATTGAAGAAAGTTGCTTTAACAAGCAACCTATAAATGCATCTCCCGCTCCTGTGGTATCAACAGGCGTTACGCTAATACTGGGAATAATGCGTGAATGTCCCAGACAACTTACAAATGTGCCTTCAGAACCCAATGTGATTGTAATGATTTCCGTGCCTGCTTCATGAAAAACTTCGCACGCTTCCGAAATATTTTCCTTCCCTGAAATCAATTTTGCTTCTTCTAAACTAAACTTGCAAAGAGCAGATTTTTCAATAAATGGCATACATTTTTTTATAAAGATCTCAGTTTTGTTTTTCCACAGGTCTGCTCTGAAATTTGGGTCAAAGCTTATAAAAGTTTCTTGAGTTAGGGCATCAAATAAAAATCGTCCATATGCTTCCTCCAGACTTCCACCTAAAAGAGCGGTCGCAGCTCCGAAGTGAATTATGTTTTTATTGAATTTTTTCTTAATTCCGGGACTGTATTTAAGTTCCTTATCTGCGCCCCTGCTAAATACAAAATCGCGCTCGCCGTCTTCAGCTATGGAGACAAATGCCAGGGTTGTAAAAATTTCTGATCGTTGTGCTAAAGAAATATCCACCCCTTCATTTTCTAAAACATTCAATAGAAAGGTTCCAAAAGGATCGTTACCAACACAACCAATAAATGCGCTTTTCCCTCCCAGTTTAGCTACTGCACAGGCAACATTGGCCGGAGCACCCCCTGCTTTCTTGGTAAATTCACGGGCCTGGGATAAATCACTGCCTTGTTTTTCAGCAACAAAATCTATGAGTACCTCACCTATACAAAACACTTCTTTCATGGAACTGTACTTAAGCAATTTCCAAAGTAATGAGAAATTAGGTGTTACACCAAAAAATAACTGCTATTTATTCTTTTGATTATTAGAATATGCCAACCATAATTTAAATTACAAACACCCGGTATGTTTGAAATAATTGTTTGTCTTTCCTTTGAAATAAAAATTTTGTAATATGAACCTGTTTGAAGGGATAAAAAAATAATTAAAAGAGGTGATTCCTATCTATTTCAAAATGGATTGACTCTATCAAACTTAGTAATGTTATCAGACTTAAACCCTGTCGGATCGAAATTAAGAATAATGGTACATCTGTATTTCGAGGAAAAAGCAACAAGAAATTCCTTCTCAAAATTTTTATTATTGTCATCCTGCGAATTATTCCGATTTTTGCTGAATGAGAACTTTGGTAATAGGAGATATACATTCTGGTCTCAAGGCTTTACAACAAGTTTTACAGAGAGCCAATGCCAGGGAAGATGATCTTCTAATTTTTTTGGGAGATTATGTTGACGGTTGGAGCCAGGCTGTTGAAACGGTTAATTTTTTGATTGAATTAAGAGCAACACACCAATGCATATTTTTAAGGGGAAACCATGATGAACTCTGTTATGATTGGTTGAAAACAGGGAAAGATAACCCTACATGGTTGCAACATGGGGGGATGGCCAGCAAGACATCCTATGAATCTGTCGATGGTGGTTTACAAAGAGTCCATATGGATTTTTACAACAATCTTGAAAATTACTACCTGGATGATAAAAACCGTCTCTTTGTTCATGCAGGTTTCACCAGCTTAAAAGGGGTAGAATTTGAATATTTTCCTGCAATATTTTATTGGGACAGAACATTGTGGGAACTGGCATTGGCACTTAATCCTGAATTGGAAGAAAGAGACTTGTATTACCCTCAAAGACTAACCAATTACCATGAAATTTATATTGGCCACACTCCTGTAACCAGAATTGGTAAAAATAAACCTCATAGGGCAGCAAATGTCTGGAATATGGATACCGGAGCTGCGTTTAAAGGATCTTTATCCATAATGGACGTAGATTCCAAGCAGGTTTGGCAAAGTGATCCGGTTCATCTTTTTTATCCAAATGAAAGGGGAAGAAATTGATATTTGAATTGCTTCTGCAATTATTTCAAAAATTTATTGTCGTACTTTGCAAGAAAATTTAATATGTCTACCAAAAATATTAGGCTGGAGGTTATGCAGGCAATAGAACCTAAAGTTGCCGGATTTATGGATTCATTTTTAATCCCCATTGAAGAAATATGGCAACCATCCGACTTTCTTCCAGACTCGCGTAGTGAAGGTTTTATTGATGCTGTAGAGCAAATCAGAGAGGAATCTAAAGAATTGGGATATGATTTTTGGGTGACCATGGTTGCAGATACAATTACGGAAGAAGCGCTACCAACATATGAATCCTGGTTAATGGATGTCGAAGGAATTAATCAGCACACAGAAGAACCAAGTGGCTGGTCCAAATGGGTAAGAGCGTGGACGGCAGAAGAAAACAGGCATGGCGATGTGCTCAACAAATATTTGTATCTCTCCGGAAGAGTAAATATGAGAGAAGTGGAGATCTCAACCCAATACCTGCTTAATGATGGTTTTGATATAGGAACAGACAGAGATCCATATAAGAATTTCGTTTATACTTCATTCCAGGAATTGGCTACCAATATTTCACATAAAAGGGTAGGTCAGATGGCTAAGAAAAAAGGCAATACACTTCTTAGTAAAATGTGCAGTATAATTGCCGGCGACGAAATGCGCCATCATTTGGCTTATAGAGAATTTGTGAAAACCATATTTGGGCAGGATCCTAATGGTATGATGCTTGCCTATGCAGATATGATGAAGAGAAAGATTGTAATGCCGGCGCATTTTTTGAGAGAATCCGGAGAAAGCATGGGACTTGCATTTGAAAATTTTTCAAACTGCGCTCAAAGATTGGGAGTATACACTTCTCAGGATTATATAGACATCTTTAATAAATTGAATCAGTATTGGGATCTCGAATCTATTAGAAGCCTTTCAGATGAAGCCCAAAAAGCCAGAGACTATCTTTTGGGTATGCCGGATCGGTTACAGCGTATTGCCGAAAGAATGAAGCTGAGTGAGGATCAATTCAGATTTAAATGGGTAGAGGCCAATGGCATGTTATAAATAAAAGGCCGGTCATAATCCGGTTTTTGATCATAATTTACCATGCTTATGTTCTACTTGCCATTTGTTTAATTCTTTCCACTTTCCTTCATAACACATTTTCGCTTGCATTGGCCAGGATGCCGGATCATGAACTTTGTATCGATCACCCCCTGAGTCCAGTACTTCCTGGCATTTGGAAACAGTGATTTTGGATAAGGCCTTCCAGGTTTTAATATCATAATTGTGAAACAGACCTTCAATCTTAGGACCAATGCCTTCCACAATTTTCAGGTCATCCTGTTTTACATTTTTGCCCATTGCCGCTTTGGCTGCACTTTTGTTAAAAGGAATTTCGGAAGAAACCATTTCTAAACTCTCAGTGGCCATTTTTTGAGTACATGCCGCAAGATCAGCTTCTAATTTTGCATTTCGATTTTTTAATTCAATTAACTCAGAAGAATTGTCAATGGTGGCATTTGCTCCTTTACCTAATAAATATCCAAAAATAGCACAAAGAAGACCTACAAGAATAGGAATGACCCAACACCAGATGTTTATACTTTCAAAATTCATAAGTTGATACCATTTAATTAGTTCTTAAGTAATAATCCATCCTTGCTCTTAACCTTGGTTTTTTAGAAATCCTTTACATTTTTTGCATAGAAGGCTCCACATTCTTTTAAATGCAAGATCATCATCTCAGCTACATTGGCTGCAGTACATTACAAAAAAATAAATACCTGCTAAAATGGTTATGATAATCCCAAGCAAGTTGGTCATCTTTTTTGTCATGGTAATGGATGATTCGTCGTTATTAATACAATGTATTAAAAAAATCTTAAATTTTGCCAAAATAATTAGGCTAAATATCTGGAATAATCCCGATAATCCCCTGGTATTTAATTAGATATTCCACACTACGCTAAATACAGCACATAAACCAATAATTACCGATTATACATTTTTTACAGCCAATTATAACTTCCCTTTGCAGAAATATACGGCCATTTAGGATATTTGTTAGGACTAAGCGCTAACCCTATTTATACAGATGAGGATCCGGCATCAAAATAGCGGGCTATTGCTGCTTACGACTAGTTTGAATTAGTTTGGTTAGTAAGAATCCCGTTGTTATTTCTTCCATTAATAGCAACGGTATTTTATTTAAAGATCAAATTTTATACCCTGAGCCAGAGGTAATTCCGTGGTATAGTTAATTGTATTGGTTTGTCTTCGCATATATATTTTCCAGGCGTCGGAACCACTTTCACGACCACCTCCTGTCTCCTTTTCTCCTCCAAAAGCCCCTCCAATCTCAGCACCTGAAGTGCCAATATTAACATTGGCTATACCACAATCACTTCCAGCTGCTGAAAGGAAAATCTCGGCCTCCCTAAGATTATTGGTCATAATGGCAGAGGAAAGTCCCTGAACAACGTCATTCTGAATCTTTATTGCATTTTCTACATCACCCGAATATTTTAACAAATAAAGAATTGGCGCAAAAGTTTCATGCTGGACAATTTTAAAGTCATTATCGGCTTCGGCTATGGCCGGATATACATAACAACCACTTTCATATCCTTCACCCTCCAAAACACCTCCCTTAACGATCAGGTTTCCGCCTTCATCGACTACTTTTTCAAGTGCGTCCTGATACATGGCTACGGCATCTTTATCTATTAAAGGGCCAACATGATTATTCTCATCGAGCGGGTTTCCAATTCGTAATTGTTCATAGGCAGTAACTATAGATTCTTTTACCTTATTGTAAATAGATTCATGTATTATAAGTCTTCTTGTAGAAGTACACCGCTGACCAGCAGTTCCCACTGCGCCGAAAACAGCTCCTATTACGGTCATTTTTAAATCTGCATCCGGAGTAACTATGATAGCATTATTGCCACCTAACTCAAGGAGAGATTTTCCCAGTCGTGCAGCTACGGCTTGTGCAACAATTTTTCCCATTCGAATAGACCCCGTAGCCGAGACCAGAGGTACTCTTTTGTCATTTGTCATCATTTCCCCGACCTTATAATCCCCGTTTATCAAACAAGAGATACCTTCCGGAAGCCCATTTGCCTTAAATACTTCAGCGGCTATATTTTGACAGGCTATACCGCAAAGTGGCGTTTTTTCTGATGGTTTCCAGACGCATACATCCCCACAAATCCATGCGAGCGCCGTATTCCAGGCCCACACGGCAACTGGGAAATTAAAAGCAGAAATTATTCCTACAATTCCCAAAGGATGGTATTGCTCATACATACGATGCCCGGGTCTTTCTGAATGCATGGTAAGCCCATGTAATTGACGTGAAAGGCCAACAGCAAAATCGCATATATCTATCATTTCCTGAACTTCACCAAGACCTTCCTGATAAGATTTCCCCATTTCATAGGAAACCAGCTTGCCTAAAGGCTCCTTTAGCTCGCGTAGTTTATCACCAAACTGACGAATAATTTCACCCCTTTGAGGGGCAGGTTTTTTTCGCCAGATTTGAAAGGCTTCAGTGGCAGTTTCAATTACTTTTTCATAATCATTTAGCGAGGTGCTTTTTACTTTACCAATTAAAGCACCATCAACCGGAGAATAAGAATCGATAATTTCCCCGGAGGAAAAATAATCCGATCCTGTTGAGGTACCATTATTGGTTTCCTTGATTCCTAATTTTTCCAATGCTTGGTCTATTCCAAAATCCACGGCAACTAATGTCATTTTATAACTTTTAAAACACAATTTGTTAGATTAGGACAAAGCTACAAATAATAGTGATGATGTAACCCGAAAGTTGCGGAATCTTAAACCTGGTCAATAAAGATTAAGATCAGCACAAATAACGCAGGAAGCCCCTGCACAAAGAAGATTTTTTTATCTGCTGTAAAAGCACCATAGATACCGGCAATTGCAACACAACTAAGAAAAAAAACGGAAATATTTGTGCTCCATAGAGGATCCTGTATTATTAATGCCCATAGCAGGCCGGTAGCCAAAAATCCGTTGTAAAGGCCCTGGTTAGCAGCAAGGGACTTTGTTGGCTCAAACATATCTTTAGGGAAATTTTTAAATATTTTTTTCCCTCTGGTAGTCCAGGCAAACATTTCAAACCAAAGAAAGTACAAGTGCAGTACTGCCACAATCCCGGTTAAAATGGCAATTGTAAGTTTCATTTATGCTCTTTCTTCCTTGGCAGTAAACCTGTCGTCAACGGGCATAACGGTTCCACAATTATCACAGGTCCTTAACTCTTCAGAACCATAGAAATATTTAAAATGCGATAAAAAGTCTTTTTCAATGTCATGCAATGTAAAGTATGTTTCGTAAAGTTTGTGGTTGCAATTATCGCAAAACCAAAGGAGGCCGTCCTTAATTTGCATTTGATCTCGCTTACGCTCTATTACCAAACCAATGGAACCCTCATGCCTGACAGGAGAATGTGGGATTTTTGCAGGATGCAGGTAGATATCTCCAGGCCCCAGTTTCATTGTTTTTTTTTGTTCGTCTTGCTGTATATGAACTTCGATATTGCCTTCCAATTGAAAGAAAAGTTCCTCAGTTTCGTTGTAGTGATAATCCTTTCGTGCATTCGGCCCGGCAACAATCATTACTATATAGTCTCCGGATTCATTATATAAATTCTTATTTCCAACAGGGGGTTTCAGTAAGTCTCTGTTTTCTTCAATCCACTTGTAAAGATTAAATGGAGGTTTTGTAGACATTTTTTTCTAAGTATTAAGGAGGTTTTTAGATCGTATTAAAAGCAATACTCCTATCAAATGTACTAAAAGAAATTTTTCCGGATAAAAAATTAGCGGTAGAACAACTGCGTAAAATAGAGTTTTCCGCTGGTGTCTTTTTTTACGCTTACCGCCGTATGAGTAAATTCGCCTTCTATAGTTTTGCGATGATTAGGACTCTGAAGCCAATTTTCTAAAGCTGTGGCAGCATCCGGGTAATCTTTGGCAACATTTTCAGCCACATATTCGGCATTTACCTGGCTGGAAATACTCGAGGCTCTTGCGCTAAAGTTGTCATGACTTAAGCTGCCTTTGGCAATCATATAGTCCGTATGCGTATTGGCATACTCATAGGCAACTGTGCTAAAGAGCAATGAGGAATAGCCCAGGCTCGTTCTATGGTCATTGACAATATCCAATAAAGCCTGTTCTACCAAAACGGCATTTTCTGAACTCGGAATATCCGTATTTTCTATGGATTCTGTGTTACAGGATCCAGCCAACAATACAAATAAAACCGAGATAGCTATAGGCAATCTCATTTTCATATAGTGTTCTATCTGTAAGTAGGGTAAGGAAAGAGTGGGGAGTTCTCCTGGATCCTTATCTAAGGGATCAGCCTTGTAATATTAAAGAAATTATGAAAAGAGCGCATGAAAAACCTTTTTTTTTCGATGAACTGCACTTTTTACCAATTATCTGACTTTAATACCTCTATAACGTTACCATAAACCAGGCTCCCAATATCCCTTATCGTGGCATAAAGTAAGGATTCCTTAACCATATTATTTTTAAAAGGATCAAACGATGGAATCGCACTTTCAAAGAAATACAAAAGCGTACCAAGGATAACAGCAGTTTTTAATACGCCAAATAGACCACCGGCAATTTTGTTTAATAATCCAAGCATCGCAAAATCTGCAATTCTGGTTAGTATTTTACCAGCCATATTGACCAGAATCACTATGGCGAGAAAGGTAATTATGAAGGCCGTCAATTTAATGTAAGTTTCATCCCAATCCATGTTTTGGGAAAGGTAGCTACCTGTTAAATACGAAAATTTAATTGCTCCATAAAGCCCAATAATAATGGCTGCCAGAGAGGCAATTTCAACGAAGAGTCCATTTTTTAGTCCTTTATATAGACCATATACCAGAAATAAACCCAAAATAATATCCAGAATATTCACAGAAATTTGTTTGCACAAATATAGAATTTTGATTTGTACCTTTGATTTTACCAAAAGAAGGGTTCACGATGAAATTTAGATTTTACATCTTTTACCATAATTATAGTGAGTAGAGATAGTCAGTTAAAAGATAGGTGGCAAGAACTCATTGAGAAACTGTCCGACAGGTTTTCCGATGGTGATCCAATAGATATAGATGGGATTATTTACCTCATTGGTATCCAGGAATTGGGTCAATATCACAGAACCTATAAAAAAGAAGAGAAAGTTAATCTTATGCATATTGCCATATGCAAATTATTGGAGCCTTACGGATACTATGAATTTGAGTTTTTTGACGACGAAGGTTGGCCGCATTATAAGATTAAGGAAACACTTCCCCCGCTTAAGGCAGGAGAGCAATCCATACTAATGAAAGAGGCTATAGTAAATTATTTTGTAGAACGCGCTTTCATTTTGTAACCCATCATGTCAAAACCATATTATGCCGTAATTTTTACCAGCACCAGAACTTCCGGTGATAAAGGTTATAGTCTAATGTCGAGGCAAATGGAAGAACTGGCTAAAAATCAACCGGGCTATCTGGGATTTGAGAGTGCAAAAGATGAAATTGGAATATCAATAAGTTACTGGGAAAACCTGGAATCTATATCAAAATGGAAATCCAATCTCAAACATATGGCGGCTCAGGAACTGGGGAAAAAAGAATGGTATAAATGGTATAAAATACGAGTCTGTCTTGTTGAAAGGGAATATGAATTTACCGCTTCATCCTAAAACACGCAATTCTGATATTTGCACCTAAAACTTTAATAGTAAAGATAATCAATGATAACATTTGGTTAAAATCAGGGCATCTGTTTTGGGGTTATAAACCGTTACATTTGTATTGAAGTTGAGTAATCTTGAATTCCAAAAAAACATGAAAGAGAACGTTCGATTTTCAAACCTTGACAGGAGTAAAATCATTCAGAAACTAACCAAAACCAAATTTGACCTTGTAATTATAGGAGGCGGAATAACGGGTGGCGGGATAGCACTGGATGCAGCTTCAAGGGGACTAAAAGTAGCATTACTTGAAAAAAGGGATTTTGCTTCAGGAACCAGTAGTAAATCTACAAAGTTAATTCACGGTGGTCTCCGGTATCTTAAACAGTTTGATTTTTGGCTGGTAAAAGAAGTTGGATCGGAACGGGCAATAGTTCATAAACTTGCACCACATCTGGTACTTCCTGAAAAAATGTTACTTCCTTTAATCGATGGGGGGTCTTATGGGAAATGGCTTACATCTATTGGTTTAAAGGTATATGATATTTTGGCACAGGTATCTGGCGATGACAAGCGCAAAATGGTTGAAAAGAAAGAGGCATTAGAACTGGAACCGCTATTGCCAAAGAAGAAATTAAAAGGTGCCGGATATTATGCAGAATATCGCACAGATGATGCCAGGCTCACAATTGAAAACATTAAGACTAGCCTTACATTCGGTGCAGTAGCTTTAAACTATGCAGAGGTTACAGCTTTTGATTATGAAGAGGATATTATTTCAGGACTTCAATTCAGGGATAGAATTACAGGTGCTGAATTCAAGATTAAATCAAAATATGTAATAAATGCAGCGGGCCCATGGGTAGATGAATTACGAAGTTTAAATAACTCAAAAAAGGGCAAGCGCCTTCATCTCACAAAAGGAGTCCATTTAGTATTTCCATTTGAAAAATTACCCGTAAGGCAATCTGTATATTTCGATGTTCCTGATGGACGAATGATCTTTGCTATTCCCAGAGGTAAAATTACGTATGTGGGCACAACCGATACGAGCTATGACCAGGATAAAGACAATATAAAGCTGGATTTAGCAGATGCATTGTATTTAATTTCCGCAGTCAACAATATGTTCCCCAAAATTAATTTGGAAATGGATGATATTATTTCCTCCTGGGCCGGTTTGAGGCCTTTAATCCATGAAGAAGGTAAATCTGCATCGGAATTATCCCGCAAGGATGAAATATTTATTTCAGACAGCGGCCTTATAAGTATGGCAGGGGGCAAACTAACCGGGTATCGCAAGATGGCAGAAAGAGTTGTTAACCTGCTGTCAAAAAAAATGGAGGAGCAAGAAGGAATTAAATTCCCCGAATGCACAACAGATGAGATTCCTTTATGTGGTAATGATTTTAGAAAATATAAACACGTCAAAAAATATATCTTAGAAATATTTGAGCGAATAAAAAAAGATGGTTTTACGGAATATGATGCCTGGTATCTTGTTACGACCTACGGAAAGCAAACGGAAACCATTTTACAGGATTATTCCATTCAAAAAGAAAAGGACCCCCATGTAAGAATGGCCATTGCGGAACTTCATTATGGGATCAATTATGAAATGATAATTTCACCTATGGACTTTTTCATCCGAAGGACAGGCCGATTATATTTCGATATTGAAAGCATACCCTTACTGTTAGACCCTATTCTGGAAGAATTTAAATCAATTTTTAAACCGGATGATTCTCAGATACTATTGTGGAAAGATAAAATAATGCAGGAAATACATGAGCATTCCGTTTTTTCCATAGACCGGGTTTAATTTATTTTCTTTTCTTCCAGCACTTTTGTAACTCCCGGCACGGGTATTGGATAAAATCCATCGGCATCTGGTGTTACAGGAGGCATTGCGTCCCAGCTATATTCATCTGGCATTAGACTCCTCCCTTTGTTTAAGGCATCTTCAAAGGTGATTAATTGACCTGAATATGTTGCCATCCTTCCAAGAATAGCCGTCATCGTTGTTTTTGCAGCATGCTCCGCATCACTTATAACCCCTCCGTTCTTAATGGAAGCAAAAAGGACATCATGTTCTGTCTGATAAGGATTAGGATCATTAGCCCCCTGATGTTCATATATCTTACTGCCATTGTAGCCTGTAATTATTCCTTTATTCTGAGAATCCAAATAGATTTTACCTTTGGTTCCCATAAGACTTTCGGAGACATTGTCTAAGCAGCCTTTTTGATGCCTGCACTGGCTCGATATTACCGCACCTGAAGGATATGTGAATTCAACAAAATGATGGTCAAATATTTGACCGTACTCTTTTCCTTTTCTTACTTCTCTGCCCCCCATACCCTGGGCATGCACCGGGAACTCCCCGATAAACCAATTAGCCACATCAATATTGTGAATGTGTTGCTCTACGATATGATCCCCGCATAACCAGTTAAAATAATACCAGTTCCGCATTTGATATTCCATTTCTGTTTGATTTTCCTGGCGTTCCTTAACCCATACCCCAGCACTGTTCCAATAAACCTGACCGGAAATGATCTGACCTATTTTGTCGGCCCTGACTTCCTCAAGGCAGGCCAAATAATTCTTTTGATAATGTCGTTGCAGCCCAACAACAACATTCAATTTTTTAGTTTTGGCAATTTTGGCAGTTTCCAGTACGCTTCGTATACCCTGGGCATCTGTAGCTACGGGTTTTTCCATAAAAACATGCTTATTTTTACGCACTGCATATTCAAAATGGAGAGGCCTGAAACCGGGTGGCGTAGTTAATATTACTACATCTGCTTTATCAATTGCTGCTTTGTACCCATCAAAACCCTGGTGTTTATCTTCTTCTTTAAGTACAATTTTGTCCGTATCAACAAATTTAGTGGATAAGATGTCATAACAGCTATCAAGACGATCCTGAAACGCATCAGCCATAGCAACTAATTTTACATTTTCCTTAGTACTCAGTGCCTGTGCTGCAGCGCCGGTACCCCTTCCACCACAGCCAACCAACGCAATTTTTATGGAATCATCACCAAGAACATGTGCCGAGGCCGCCACGTCCAAGGGTACCGTTAAGATTCCGCCTGCAGCGATTGCAGTATTTTTACAAAAATTTCTACGGGACAGGGCGTGCTTTTCATTTTTCATTTTTAAAGATTTTAATAGTCATCAATTGCAGTAAGCCAATAGGCTTCGATTTCTTCTATTGGAGGAATTTTTTTAGGACGAATAATTCTAAAACCAACATTCGGGGCATTGGTAAACCACCAGCGGCTTTTAGGAATCTGAGGGTCAATTCTTTTCCATTCTGCTGAAGATCCTTCGCGGGCAGATGATCTGAGCGCAACGGCAGGATCCATCCAGGACCCTCCGCGAACCGTTCTGGGATATAGTTTTGTTGGTCTTACAAAAGGATTGTTGCTGGTTTTCCCCAATCTATTGGCATAAGTATCCGGAGCATATTGATCCATGGTCCATTCAGAAACATTGCCGTGCATATCATAAAGACCAAACTTATTGGGTTGTTTTGTACCTGCTTTTTGATATTTTCCCTCACTATTATCCTTATACCATGCATATAAATTTAATTCAGCCGGGTTATCTCCAAAATAATAGGAGGAGTTGCTACCTGCCCTTGCTGCATACTCCCATTCGGCTTCTGTGGGAAGCCTGTAGAATTTTCCTGTTTTTGCGCTTAGCCATTTGCAAAATGTTAATGCCGCGTGTTGGGTTATATTTACTACGGGATACCCCTTTTTGCCCATGCCCTGACTCATATCAACATATGGAGTTGATGCGGAAGATATTGCGTCGATATCTATAGCAACCTCACTATCCAAATCTTTGAGCCCAAAAGTATCAATTTGCCGCTCTAAAAAAAGCTCGTACTGATCCCACGTTATTTCAAAGGAACTCATCCAGAAATCGTCTACTAAAACCCTGTGCTGAGGCTTTTCATCATCGTTGTGGTCATTACTTCCCATCAAAAATTCACCTCCTTTTACAGGATTCATTTTAATGGTAATATCGCTTCCCGAAATTTCCTGAGAATAAGCAATAAAGGAATTTTTATTTTTTTTAATTCCAGAAGATTCAGCGTTTTCTACATAGGTAAAAGCCATGGATATAAAAATGACTACTACCACTGCAAGGAGAATAAAATATTTTAGATTCATTTCAAAATATTTGAAAACATCAAATCAAGATGTTTCTAAAATATTCAATTAGAAGCTAATAAAAAAATTTAAGGGTCAATCTAATTTATCCGTTAGTGCTTTGAAAGTTATTTTAGCACTCTTATGGTTATAAAGAATATCATATACTGCATCAATAATTGGAGTCCTGACTTTCTTTTTAAATGTTGATTTTAATTTATAGGCACTCTCCGTCGCGTAATAACCTTCTGCTATCATTTTCATTTCCATCATAGCACTTTTTACAGTATACCCTTTTCCAATCATATTACCGAACATCCTGTTCCGACTAAAAGTAGAATAGCCGGTTACCAGTAAATCTCCCAGATAGGCAGAGTTGTTAATGTTGCGCTTCATCTTGTGAACTCTCGAAATATAACGCTTCATTTCTCTGATAGCGTTGCTCATGAGAACAGACTGAAAATTATCGCCATAGCCTAAACCGTGTGCTATACCTGCTGCAAGCGCGTAAATATTTTTTAGCATGGCTGCATATTCTGTGCCTATAATATCATCAGAAATTTTTGTTTTAATGTAATGACTGTTTAAATGCTCTGAAAGGATTTCTGCTTTTTCCGTATCGGCACAGGCAATTGTTAAGTAGGACAAACGCTCCAAGGCCACTTCTTCGGCATGACAAGGACCGGTTATAACACCAATATTTTCAAAGGGAATAGCGTACTTTTGATGAAAATGCTCCCCCACAATTAACCCTGTTTCCGGAACAATTCCTTTAATAGCAGAGAATATTATCTTATCCTTTAAAGGGATTGTAAGTTTTTTGAGTTCACTCTCTAAAAAAGCGGATGGAATTGCAAAAATCAAAAGGTTGGCCATGGAAACCGCTTCATCCATATTATTGGTAAGTACCAGCTGTTCAACCTTAAATTCTACAGAGGTAAGGTAGTTGGGATTGTGTTCGTTGACTTTGATATATTCTAAGGCCTCCTCATTGCGCATATACCAGATTACCTTATCCTTGTTTTCGGTGAGCATTTTTACAATAGCCGTAGCCCAGCTTCCGCCACCTAATACCGCAATTTTAAGATCTTTTTCCATCAAATGAATTTAGACAATCAAATGTACTTAAAAATAATAACCACTTACTTCATAAACAGTTATACTGAAGCAATATTAAAGCAGAAGATAAGTTTGACCGGAAGGATTGAATGTTGGAATAAACAAAACGATGAAATGCGTAAAAATTTAACATAGGCTCAACGGTTTTCAGGCAATGAATACTTTGAATTTTGCGTTATTTACCAGAATAGGGTAAGGTTTGTAAAATTATTTTTGGTTGGTTATTTAGTTAGAAACCGCCCCGGAATTGAATTCGGGGTGGTTTTCTTATTTTAGTAAGGACTTTAGTTACCCTTAGCTGCTTTTGCTTTATTATCGTAGTATTTTTTCAGAAGAAAGAAGGCTTTCTTTTTATTTCCCTTTTCATCAATAAGCCCTTTCCTGTTATACCCGTCCTGAATTTTAGCCAGAGACCTTCTGGGTGATCTGAAGTCTTTTAAAATCCATGGGGAAAATCCCTGTAGTTTTTCAATTTTGTCTAACATATTTAAAGTTTCTTCGTAAAGATATTCCTGATATTCCTCGGACCACCTTGTTTCCTTGTCAGCATGATATCCAAATTTAGCTCCTGCGCCAAATTCTGAAATAAATACAGGTTTGTTCTGATCAATTTTCCAGCTAATAGTACGGGCTTTATCAGGCAATCCAACATACCAGCCTATATATTGGTTAAAGCTGAGAATATCTACTTCTTCGGCAAATGGATCGTCTATGGTTAGCATATTGCTATTGCCATCTACGGCATTTTGTTCCAAAGCCGCGCTTATTAAACGGGTAGGGTCCAGACTTCTGGTATGTTCTTTCAATTTTTTAAGAAATTTAAGACGGGGTTCACTTACCGGGGTTTCATTGGCCATAGACCAAATGATGACTGATGCCCTGTTCTTATCTCTTTGTATGACCTCTGTGAGTTGATTTTGTGCGTTATCGTAGGTGCCGGGATTCTCCCATTTAATTGTCCAATAGACCGGATTTTCCTCCCAAAGCAATATTCCCATACTATCGGCTGCTCTGACCATATATTCATTATGGGGATAGTGAGCAAGGCGAGCAAAATTCCCGTTCATTTCCTTTACCCATTCCAAAAGTTTTTCAGAATCTTTCATGGTTTTGGCTCGTCCCTGATTAATTGGACTTTCTTCATGTATACATATTCCTCTTAGAAAAATTGGTTTATTATTTAATAAAATTGTTGTTCCTTCTGTTTTTATAGTTCTAAAACCAATCTTATCTTCTATCCGGTCTTCACCTGTAAAGAGGGAAACATTATACAATTTTGGATTTTCCGGACTCCATTTTTTCAATTTAGCCTTTCTAATATTTATTTGAACCCTGCCGGTTATATCCGTGCTTAATTTTTTTAAAATTTTTGCTTCTGATATGTTAAGTGTTACTTCCTTGTTTGCTTTACCTGGTCCATTGAGCTGAATATATCCCATAATTTCTTCTGGATTTTTGGGATTTAATTGAATCATATAGTCATCTATATAAGTCTCTTTTGTTTCTATTAGCTTAACATCTCTGGTAAGACCACCATAATTCCACCAATCTGTATTTAATGTAGGGACTGCTTCGGGGGTCCTCGTATTATCAATTTTGACTATCAGAAAATTTCCTTTTTCCATTAGTAAATCAGTTACCTCAAAATTAAAAGGCGTAAATCCTCCTATATGTCTGCCCAGTTTACTGCCATTTAGATATACATCAGCTTGATAATTTGCCGCTCCGAAGTAAACAAAAACCCTGTTGGAGGCTTCTTCTTTAGAATAATCGAAAGACTTTTTGTACCAAATGGAACCTTCGTAATACAGAAGTTTATCCTTTTGGGTATTCCAGTCACCCGGGACCATTAAAGTTTCGGAATTATTAAAATCATATTCTATTAAATCCGTTTTGTCTGCAGGCGATGTATTAGTAAAATATGCATTTTTTGAAGGGGGATTCGTCAAATCAAAAGCTTCATAGCGATAATTATAATAGCCATTTTCATATGGATCTATTATAATATTCCACTCCCCGTTAAGTGAGAAAGATGTTCTGTTATAAGCATTATTTATTACCGCATCTTGCGCAATTGTTGATAAGGAAACAATGAAAAAAAGTAATTTAAATAGGTATTTCATTTTATTTAAGGGTTTAAAACGTTTTATTGCTTAAATATCTTTTTTTAAAATCAGATGGATTTTCTAAGGCAATTTTTTTAAAAGTACGATTAAAATAAGAAAGACTTTCATAGCCGCATTCGTAGCAGGCCTCGCTGATATTACTTCCTTCCATAAGTAAACGTTTGGCCTGGCTAATACGATATTGATTTAAAAACAAAGTAAAAGATCTGCCGGTAGCACCTTTAAAATATCGGCAAAAGGCCTCTTTACTTAAATTGCTAAGGGAAGCCACTTCTTTAAGCTCTATTTTTCGCTGGTAGTTTTGATCAATAAATGTATAAATATCCTTTAATCGGTCTTTTTGTTTTTGGCTGTATTTATTTATGACCGGATAGTCATGTAATAAGACATACTCCTTAGAAGCTGCCAAAATTGAGAATATATGGAGCACTTCCAGAAACTGTTTAAAAGGGCTTAAAGCATGGAGTCTTTTCAGCCTTGAGCCAATGGTAATTTTGGTATTTCCGGTGAAAGCAATTCCATATTGCGATTTTTCAAAAAGTTCATAAACATCAGATAGCTCAGGGATTTCAGTAAATATTTTGTTCTTGAATGCCGAACTAACATGCAATACCTCTTTTTGGTATTCAGTCTGTATCCCATAATCGAAATTCAAATGGGGGATATTCGACCCTATTAAAACCAGATCACTATATTCATATAGAGAAATATGATCTCCCACATGTCTTGTGCCGTTGGCACCTTCAATATAAACCAATTCATATTCAGGGTGAAAATGCCAATAGAACAGGTCATTTAATCTTGGATTGTGTAGTAATCGGAATGAGCTTTTGGCATCCGGATTTATTTGTTCTAGTTGAATTTTCAAATTTAATATTTAACAAAATTGTTTTTAAAGTCTATAAAAATGAAATAAAATATCAATATAGTTCAAAAATAGATCAAAATCAAGGTGGAGATGACCTTTTGATCTGTTTAGATTTGACTATCTTTTAATCACAATACAGAATTATTATGGAAAAAGCAGCATCCAAACTGGAAATGGCCAATAAGGCCCATAAGGATATTCCGGGAAACCCTTCAACAGCTACAAGTAGTAAAATTGAACTTAATGACAGATCTAATAATGTTCCGTTAAGGGTTCTTGGCGAAAAGGACTGGGAATTCTGGAAGCATAATGGCTATATAGTGATAAAAAATGCCATTTCCAGGGAACAGGCAAAGAAGACTGCAGATTTTCTATGGGAGTTCGATGAAAAGGATCCGAACGATCCTGAAACCTGGTATGCACCACCCAGGGCGGAAATGCAAATGAAAGAGCTTACCGGTACTGGTATGGTTGAGGTGTATAACCATCAACATCTTTGGGATAACCGACAAGCGCAACGCGTATATGACGCATTTGTGGATGTTTGGGGAACAGAAAAACTATGGGTCACTATTGACAGAGCCAATCTAAATTTCCCTCAAAGACCGGGGTTTGAAAAGAAAGGCTTTATACACTGGGATTACGATCCGGAAA
>Ga0209536_100004523_pt1 | contig 21951 bp, 34 predicted proteins | sample DeeMarSeWOR28_12_FD_187461 | JGI IMG/M metagenome (GOLD analysis project Ga0209536, IMG submission 187461) | Marine sediment microbial communities from White Oak River estuary, North Carolina - WOR-2-8_12 (SPAdes) (version 2) | ecosystem: Environmental > Aquatic > Marine > Intertidal zone >... | reverse complement strand
ATTTATGTTTTATTATACAATAATTAAAAACCTTTCCGTCTATTTCTATTCCGAGCAGTACGTCTCCGTTCTTAAAATAGGTATCATAAAATTTCATTACTTTTCTAATTGGAGTCCTTATCGTTATGATACCATCATGTTTTATTTGATATTTCTTTGCCACGTTTAATGAATCCCTCCATATCTAATTCGTCTGTAGTATCTGTACTCATTTGTTTTAATTTTAGAAAGTCTATGCAGGACTTTACTACTGAAACTGAAGGATTTATCTCTAACTGGAGTGCCAACTCTTTTTCAAGCTTGGAGATGCTTATCTCATCGGGTGCATCAATCTTTCTACCAAGAAGTTTTCGGAATTCGATGAGGTACTTATGTAGTGTTGTATCGAGCACGTCAGGAAAAGCTTCCTTTAATTCTTGAAGAGTAATCTTATTATTTTTTACATAGAGCTCTCTTGCTCTACTTTTGACACTTCCTTTACCCATTATTTTCCATCTTCTAATAAATCTTTAACTCTTTTAGCTTCTTCCTCAAACCATTTACGTTCCTGTTTTAAAACATTTTTATAATCTCTTGAATGTGAAGCACCGTCAAGTTCTAAAGTTTTAGTACGTTGTTTAGCTTGTTTTTTAAGCCAATCTAAGTACTGTTTTTGTCGTACTTCTCCACGAGGATTCCAATAACCTAAACGTTTATTACGTCTTTCTTTATCCTCGTCAATATCTCGTTGTTCTCTTTCAGACCTTGTTTCAACCATTTTTCTTATTCGCCTTTTTTAATTCTTTAAGAATCTCTTTAAGCAAATCTATTTGTTGTTGACCTAAAGGAATATATTCTGGTTCTTTTTTCTTTTTTGTCATATAATTAACCTCAGTTTGTTTTGAGTAAGTATAAAAAAATTTATACTCCACTTCTGGAGTGTTTTAAACTAATACTTCTAAGATTGCCGTTTCGACAAATATATCAGCATGGTCAGCATTCAAACTTTTCTTAACTTTAAAGATAACATCAGTAGCGGGTTCTAATTCTATACAAGGTTCAAAACATATTTCAGTTTGAACTGGAATCTCGACCGTAACATCAGCAGAAGTTTCAGTACTATCAATTGCTTTTGGAGTAAATGTAATACTAATATAAGCTCCTTCAATCTCAGCATCAGCTTGGATGTTAAGAAATCTTGCTTTAACTCTTCCAAGATAACTTGTAGAAGTTGTAGCAATAGGAGCAAAATATCGACTAAATTTAGCTCTTGTCTGTCCGTCCTGAATTGCAGCATAAATAGCTGAACCATCTATATTACAGATAAATTGTGCGTTATCAGTTGGTGATTCAGTCTCTGCCCATGCACGTCTCACTCTATACATATCAGAATAGAACGTACCGACAGCAACAGTATCTGCAGCCCAGTTAGCATTTGGAGTTGTAGTACAAGTTATAATAGTTGGAGAAGCAGCAGTATTACTTAATACCGTTAATGTATTTCCTGCTTGGTCTCCAGTTAAACCTAAAATAGTTAATCCCGCTAAGTCATTAGCAGTAGCACTGTCTAAGTTTGTCATTGTTAAAGTATCACCAACAACAGCATTCACTGTATCATGACGAGTACCTCCAGCATGTCCTACTGGAACTTCCTCATCAGTACCAGTCTGGTTATCTAAATAGGAAGTTATCGTACTTGAAACTGTACCAGTTGAACTAACGTATTCTACATATATTTTATCGTTATCTAACGCACCTGCGTCAGCCTCCGATTTAATATACATATAACCATTAGCAGCTGCAGCAGCAAATGTAGATTCAGAGCTTTGTAATTCTACGTAAGCATTTGTAGTTGTTTGATTACCAAAATATAAGATTTCTTTTGTCCTACTGTTTTGAAAATATTGTTTCATTGAAGCATAATCGTCAAATCTACGCTTCTCAACTATTTCCATATGTCCAGTATCTGCGACTAAAGCCATTTCTAATCACCTTATGATGCAGCAGTATAACCTACTGGCACTAAATTGGTTATTATCCAATATCCGTCACAGTCATCGTTTGGTGCAACCGTAGGTGTAATTACCGTAGGTGCAGTAGCAGAATTAGTTGCTATTGTAAAGTATTTGCCTATATCTGTACCCACTAATGGATAACAGTATAATCCAGCCATGAGGTTAGCAGTTGTAGCTTGGTCTAAGTTTGTCATTGACAATCCACCAGCATTAGAAGTAGCTACGTCACATATCATCCACCATAAGACCTGTTCGTGTCCACAGTGACAATGTGCTACTAAACCAGTGAAAACTCCACCAGTAGCAGTTAATAGAAGTGCAGCAAATACTGCATCAGCCGTAATGTCGTTAGGATCATCTATGACTGAACTAACTTCCCACCAAGTGCTCCCACATCTGTCACACCTTATTTTAGTAAGGTCTGTAACGAATGAGGTGTTTGGACCTTCGCCCTGAGCACGTTTAGCTCTTGCCATTTAATTCACCTACGCCCATTGTATAGCTTCTGAAAATTCAGCACAGTCTGTATTAAACCACAAAGCTCGTCCCTTCCAACCCCAGATTTGCTCAGTTCCAAGAGCTCCTTGGTCTTCTCCAACAAGGGAAAAACCTCTGGAAACTACTCTTCCACACCATCTTCGGTCTGGTACAAATAGCATTATCCTTGAATGAGTTCCGAGGGTATCAGGAGTGTCAGCATTATCACCATCAGTGTCATCATTTTCATCACAGAGAATATTATTAGTAACTCTCCATGTGCCAATTTTACGCCCTTCTGGTGCAGCATCTCCCATTAAAACTCGTTTAATGAAATCTCCTTCAATAGAATCTTGATAAATCCTATCTGGAGCGAACGCTTCTTTCGCAACGTATTCGTCAGTTATCATTATCATAGGTGGACCTTCTTGTCTCATCGCAAAGGGAATACCGTCTATCATTGTGTTAATAGCATACCAAATATCTCCTTTAACGTTAAGAGTAGAGTCAGTTCCATCTAAGTTTTCTATTGAAGTTAATTGACCAATCAATCCTTCTGCAAGTTGCGTACCAGCTAATTCACCAGTAGCAAAACCAGAAGCACCGTATCCAGCTCTTGGACCATGTAATCCACGATAATCAACGTTTAGAGCCCATTTATCAATAATTGCAGCTTTTTTATCAGCAATTAAGGATTCTCCGTACTTATTCATTTCGTTTATATCGAAATAAAGGTTCATTTGCTCAGTATACAAATCGTAATCTGTATATTGATGAAGTACTCTACCTCTTTCTCCTTTAGAACTCCAATCTACACCAGAAAATGATGCAATAGGGTCTCCTAAATAAGAATAACGATATTGATAAGCATCGGGAATATCCGTTTGAAATAATGGTACAACTTGAGTTACCGCTTTTTCTTGGTAATATTTCGCAGCCTTAGTAGCTATTTGACGATATTGATTGTCATCGAACGCTATATTATATGTTGTCATTGACTAGACACCCCAAATAAATATACCGACAGTATCTCCGTCATCATAACGATATGTTCTCCAGTTTGCAGTTGCTTCAATATCAGTAACTGCAACACTACCAACACCTTCAGTTGCACTGAAAGTACCGGGGTGTCCAGCATCACTTGCATTCATATCTAAAGTATAGAACGCATACAAGTGCCCTGATTGAGGTATAACTACATTAACTGGTTTATTCGCAGTTATAGCAGTATCTACGTCAACTTCGTAATGTGGTAACAAAATACCAACAAATTCGTCAACAGAGTTTACGTCTGTATTATCAACTACACCAGTAGATAATATTGTAACCAAATGTCCAGCTTTAGAAGTTCCATCAGCAATTGCGGGTACAATAAATTCATCGTCCCAACTTCCAATAATAACTTTTCCACCGACTTCGCTTAGTTTTGTATATACCATACTATCACATTTATTTTTAATTATCTACCCCGCTTTCAAGCGTATTTATAGGGCAGTTCTAAACAATAACCTCAAACATATTCTTCCGAACTACATTTTTATCAGCAAGAGGTTTATCAATCTTCTTGCCTTTTGAGGGAGCTTTTCTCTTAGCTTTCAGTGATTCCTGAACTGCTTTTTCGATTAGCTCATTTAATTGTTCTTCCGATACTTGGTAGATTTTTGTTTCTATTTCTTGATCATCTTCAGTAATATCGGTGCTAACTTCATCTTCAGTCTCCTCTTCCTCTTCCTCAATATCTTCTTCTAATTCTTCTTGATTTGGAATATTTTGTACTTCCAACTCATCAGTATCAGTCTCAGACATATTGTTTATGAGTTTGATTACCTGCTGATGTGTTAAGCCCTTTTCCTTTATTACATCTAATAATTTAGGCAACTTTATTCGTCTCCTTCTTTTCTTTTCCACTAAAATGGTCTTGTTCAAATTGACCTTTAGCTTCTAACTCTTTTTGAGCGTCTTGTTTAACTTCCTCATCAATGTAAGGTTGTACGTCAGTTACGACCTTTCCCCATCTCATTTGAACAAGTTGTATTATATATTTTTTAAATTGACCGAAAATATACTTCTTTTTCTTGGTCACTTTACTCTCATCGCTAAATCCTTCTTGAAATACTCCTCCACTGTCCTTTTCACCTTTATAAAAGGCTAAGGGCAGTCTTGTAGCTCCAGCTAAGAGAGTTAATGTTTCATTCAATGCTTCTATGGTAAATTCTGGATTTTGAGCACAGTGAAATTTTATATCTTGTAAAACATTTTCTTTTGCACCTATTGCTTGTCCGATACCAGTATAATCAAAGGCATTAATTAAATCTGTTTTTTGGCTTGGTTTTATGGCATTACCGTATATTAAATGAAAAAAACCGCTTGTTTTAGCCGAATTATTAATAATATCTAAAACTTGGTATCGTGCATATATTAATAAGTCCCAGATTGGTTTTAAATCATATGTACCTAAATCTCCTCCTTTTGGATGACCAAAGGGAATAAATATAGCACTATGTTTCATTGTTTCGGGAGTATTTCTATTAAACATTATCGTTCTTTTATGTTCTCTCGGTTTAGTACTTGTCGGTAAAGTATATGACCAATGTAATTTAGCTCCTATAGGATTATCATACTTATCGTAAATCATTTCTTCCAATTCTCTCCAAGTAAATACTCTCCAATAAGGAGCTCTGTCATATAGCTCTACTATGCACCAACTATGTGTTCTTCCAGAGTTAAAGATATCTATTAATAAATCAATCCATCCCTCATTAATCCAATCTATTAACATACTTTCGTCAAAGTCCTGATTTTCATTTTCGTTGGGTATTTCAATACCAAACTCATCTTTTTTGGGTTCTTTTGGTTTGGTTAATAAATCTGGAGTAAATATAGGATTCTCACTAAATATTTCTTCGTCTAATTTACAGATATAAGCATTAGCCATAGGGTCTCGGTCAGCGGTTAATTCTCTGTGTTTCCAATTACTGAATGTTTCTACTCTGAAGTAAATCAGAGGGTTTTTATAAATGTAGACTCCAAATTTGTCTACTATACTACTTAATTCTGTCATAATCTATATATTGGATTTTTAATTTTTAATCTTCCAAACAAGTCTTTCTCTTCCGCAGCTATATTTTTTACATAAATTTTACCCTCTACACCATGAATTGCATGTAAAAGTGCGTCTAAGCCATGTTGGTCAGTTCTTTTAGCCAATTTTGGCAGTCTTTGATTCTCATCCCATCCCGCTTCTAATAAGTTCTTGTACGTAACGGGTGTTAAGTACTGGTCTATAACAATCTCTCGATTAACTAATTCTTGTACTCTCACAGTTTTTAGGTCTTCATTCCATTGTTGATATAAGCATGATAAGCCCATTCGTTTAAGTTGATCAGTAAATGCATTATTGAATAGTCCATCTTCGACCTCAACCGAGTAATTTTCGTATTGGAATAAATCAGATAAATCCCAGAATACAGTTTCACTAAGAACGTAAACATACTTATCATCATAAGCAATATTAACAATATAATGACCCGTATTTTCCCCATTAAAATCTACTCCATAATACTCCCCGACCATGTCGTCCATACATCCATAGGGAAAATCTGGAAATCTTGGATTGCCAACGAGTATGAGATTGGTGAAGATTCTTCCACCTCTGACGACCGCAATGCAGTTATAATTCTGGTCAATATACCATGAACAATTAAGATGAGACTTTTTCTCTTGTTCAATCCACTCTTGTGTAATCCAAGTAGTATCCCGCCAAGGATGTACAGAAGTGTAACGAGTTTCATGATAATGTTCCTTGATTTGTAATTCTTTGAACGTTTCATTAAATACACTTCCTTGACTATCGGTTGATGCATGTATTATGTATTTGTTCCGAGACGCTGCTATCATAGGTCTACTATTTCGATAATAATCGTAGTTTTGATGCCACGTCATAATCGAACCGCCTTCGTCATAGATTAGCACATCAGCCTCTCTTGACGCTATACGACCTTCACTCAGTACCGCAACGCTAATTTCAGGACTTCCAAATACACCAACTCGAAATTGTGTACGTATCTTCTGTTCTTCTACGAAGGGATTCATGGAGAACCATTCTGCGGCTTGAATAAGTTGGTCGCTGTGTGGTGCTCTCCATACAACCATTAAGCCTAAAAGGGCAAAGAATACAGCGATTATCGTCAGACCCCGTGATTTACCACCTCTCCGTGTATAATTCCATAATGTTTCGAGTGCCTCTCGTGAGTTGTCGATTTTGTCGTTAATAAGCGACATGCACATATCCGCAATTTGCCAGTCTGTAAACTCCGTATAACGCTTATCCTTACAGAACTCGGCTAAAAAGCCAAGATAAGCAAAAAAAGCGACTATGATGCCTTTCTTTTTGTAAACCTTCAGCAGTTCAGTCTTGAATAAAATACAAGCGACTGAACGCTTCATCAAAAATGAGTTGTTAATTCTACATAGTCGATTCATCAATATAAATATATCGGTTTTTGTGTAATACTATTTCACAACTTTTGAATCTTTTGAAAGATTGCAAAGGTTGTTACTTACTATTACTCAAGTTCGGCAATAGTTCACTATAGTTAAACTATTCATAGAGTATTAATTTGTGAATTATTCACACTTCTTTACGCACAGTACCGCACCGAAAGACCGCAAACTGTCACGGAAAGCTATTACAGAGCTACTCAGCACCGCACAGATACCTCTGTTTTTATTTTTTTTCAGCACAGCAACCAGAGGGCAATCTTAGGTTGTCAACTGTTCCTTGACGAGCGGTACTTGACATACAATACTGTGAATGATATAGTATTGGTGCTACATAGTACGGCTATTGATATATGCGTATCTGATATATGAATTACCGATATATCGCGTACGGATATATGCGGCGATATATAAAGGGTGCACTTATAAATTATAAGTGAAAAGTGCTTTTCGCAAATAAAATATAAGCGAAAGTTTAATAAGCTTTGAAACCATATAATAAATATGAACGGAAATAATATTTTTAATACAATAGAAAAGCAACAGTTTTTAGTACATTGTAGTAACGCAGAAAAGCGTAGTATTGTTAATGAGCTTGACACAATAGAGAAATACATCTCTATAGCACGTAAACCATGTTATTATACGGGTTTAATTGACGAACGCGTTAGGAGTATAAAAAGTGGCCCAAAAGTATATGAGTATACGGCCATGCTTAACGGCGTAGACCGAATAGACAATACTAAAGGCTATGTTGCCGGTAATTGCGTACCATGTTGTAAAGCAATAAACGCAATGAAATCGAAGCTTAGCGAGACTGAATTTTATAGTCTGGTTAAGATGGTTTATGAAAAGAAAATTACAGAAAAGGAGGGAGGATAAAAATGGATGTATACGACATGCTAAACGACCAAGGTATTGGTGCTTATGAGTTATTGCAAGATTTTAGCTATACCTTGAAAGAGCTTTATGAGATTAGAGAATTAGTTGACGAATTAATCGCAACTAAAGAATCTCAAATAGCCTTGGAAGTTGAGCGAGAAAATGACGAAAACACCCGTTTAGGTAAAACATACTAAACTCTCTAAACTCACAGCGTTTCGCTGTAGTAAGGGAATAGCACAAAAAAAGGTGTATAAAAAAAATGAGCAAAAAAGAACAATGTGTTAATAGAAACACTCAATCTAATAAGTGTTTTAAGAGTGAGTGTGAAGGATGTCAATCGTTCGAGACCCGCGACGAATTTACTGAACGATTGAATAGTCGCGTAAATAGAAGCAATGAGTATCAAAAGCTTAGCGATAAAATCTTTAGGCTTAGGATGGATAAGGCACGCGTGGAAGAGGAAATTTTGGATCTGGAGCATGCTATTAGCGGACGTGAAGTTTGGCTTCAAGAAATTAATTTCGAACTATTCGAGCTTGAAGAAAAAGCGTGGATTTATGAACTTGATGAGGAGGATGAGGAAAAGTTAACTCCTCCAGAGCTTAAATGCGAGGATTGTAAATATTGGTTAACAGACCCCGACCCTTGCGATGGGTGCGTAGCTAACAGCTTATTCGAACCAATTAATATCTACGACTTATACGACCCAGACCCTTTAAGAGATGGAGGGGATTTCTAAATGGTGCACATAAGCAAGGGTTCTGGTAAAATGGAGGGGATTAACTCCATTAACACTAATTCCTTAACTATTCCATTTTGTATCAAAATGAGTGAATGTAAAGAGTTAGTGTGCTCAAAATGCTATGCAAGGCGTTTACTGAAATATAGAGCTTCATTAACTAACAAATTAGAGCTTAACAATGAGCTTCTAAGCTCAAGATTTCTTAAAGACTCAGAATTGCCTATTATTAACGCACTCTACTTTAGATTTAACAGTTTTGGAGAATTGATAAACGACACGCACTTAATCAATCTCATCATGATTGTAAACAGAAATCCGAATACAATTTTTGGCTTATGGTCTAAACGTGTAGATTTGATTAGAGCAACGCTTGATAAAATTCCAAGTAATTTGGTGCTTATTTATTCAAACCCAAAGATTAACGATTGGAACGATCCATTTCCACCAACGCCATTTGATAAAATATTTAGTGTGTACAACAAAAAAGATGTAAAAATACGTAAAAGCGACATGTTTATTAACTGTGGAGGGCGTAAATGTTTAGAATGTTTACAATGCTACGAAAAAAACGGTACAAAAAAGATTAGGGAGGGGTTAAAATGAAAGCACCATACATATTACTTTTACCAAGAACGCACCATGTTTTTACAAGACCTATGATTTTACGCTTCGGTGGAGAGATTTCAATTATTCCCAGAGACCCAGAATTGCCTATAATCTGCGACGGGTGCGGAAATATCATAAAAACTGAATATATTATGTGCTTAGTGTTAACTGAGGGATATATTAATTCAGCTCAATGTGAAAAGTGTGTAGAAACATATTTTTCAAGTTATCAAAAATACACAGAAGGCTATATAGAGGTTATTAAAAATGAATATTGAAAAACAAGTAGAAAGATTTTTTGAATTGAGATTTCCAAATAAAGACATTGAATTTGAAAAAAAATGCGGTTATTTCTACGAATGGGTTAAACGGTTTGAGACCGGAAATCCCGAAACATATATGGATAATAAAAGTTTAGAAGCTTATAAACAATTACTAAAAGAGAAAATAGAGAAGCATAGGTTATGTGAAAAGAAAATAAAATGTAAAGATTGTAGATATTTCTTTGATGGACGTGGTGTTTATGGTGAACATAGCCAATGTGGAGCAAGTTATCATAATTTTAGAAACAAATGGAGAGGTGAAAGAGCTTGAATGAGCTTGAAAGAACGTACGCAAAACGTAGAATCATTGAATCTCGCTTAAGGAATCAAAAACACTTTCAAACTAAAGAAGAAATACGGGTGCTCCTCCGAAAATGGAGCATTTTTACAATGAAAATAGAGAGGTTAAAAAAGAATGAAAATAAAGGAACTTAAGGAATTATTAGCGGATTTAGATGAAATGTATCAGAATACAACATTCTATAATGACAACGATCGAGGTGCATTTTGGGAGCTTTACAAGAAATATAATAATATTTTTACAGAAAAAGTATTGAAAAAAACAGAAAAGGAGGGATGTGAAAAGTGAAAGTTAAAAGCTTTACCGACCCAGAAAAGGTCTATAAAGTGAAAACGGGCAAAAAAGCTAAATGCACTTGTCCACATTTTCAGTTTAGACTTAAGGGCACGGGTGGCATTTGTAAGCATATTTGGTACGCATTAGAGAATCTCATATAAGATTCTTGCGGTGCTCCAAAGAGCTTAAACTTCTTAGGCTCTGGAGCAACACTGGAAATCGCTACGCCCGTCTGACGGGGGGCTCACCCTCGACCTACTTTTGGTTGTGAAAGGTGTTCAGTTTTTTTAGGATTTTATGAACAAAATTACTGAAATTTGAGAATTTTATGAAGATATGTTTAACATACGATATATTTATATTAGGGCTATGATTTTAGACCCTATACCTCTGAAAGGGGTAAATTATAAATGTACGAACAAAAAAAGCAACAAGAGTTAGAAATGGCAAAAAATATAAAAGACCAGTTCCCAGATATGATAGCCTTGCCCGAGAGTGGAGAATTCTTTGTTAAGAATAACGGAGTGTATAAGAAAATATCAGATAATTCAATAGAAGATTGGATAACTATGGAATTTATTGATAATAACGTACATTATACTCCCTCGAAGGGCAATACAGTTAGAAAGTTATTGAAAGGTTTATGTCATAAATCTAAGACGGAACTTGAAAATTATGACCAGTTCATAACTCTCGAGAATGGTGTATATTTTTTTAACAAAACAATTAAACAGCTGAAAGTAAATAATGATACTAAAGAGAGTTGGACTGTTGATACTCATTTCAATTATTTCCCAGTGTATGATATCTATAGCTTTACTAAGATACCAGTACATTATGACCCTAATGCTACTTGCCCTCTTATAGACAAATTTATAGAGGAAGTATTTGGTAAAGATAAAGTAGAGGATGTATATAACTTTATTGGTTATTTACTACTTCCACATATCAAATACCAGAGAGCTATGATATTGTTAGGTTCGGGAAGTAACGGTAAATCAACGTTTTTAGATTTACTTATAGAATTTTTAGGAGTAGATAATACAGTTCAAGTACCATTACAAGAGTTAAATAATGAGTTTAGTATAATCAATCTACGGCATAAAATGGCTAATATTGTAGCTGATTTATCTGCCAGAGAGATAAGAGAAACTGGTTATGCTAAACGTGTCGTTACTGACGAATATTTATCTGGTTCAATAAAATATATACAAGGAAAATTTAATTTCAAAAATCAGTGTAAGATGTTGTACTCTTGCAATGTTTTACCACCTACAAAAGACAAATCCGATGCGTTTTTTAGACGTTGGTGTTTATTTATCTGCTCAGCGACATTCAAGGGAGATAATATAGACTTTAATATTAAAGAGAAGCTCACAAGTAAGGAAGAATTGTCGGGGTTATTTAATAGAGCAATAGAAGGAATTGAACGACTGAAAGCAAATAATGGCTTCCCAGATACCACTAAAGAAGTAGCCAGTATTTGGAAGTTAGAAAGCAACCCCGTTTCTGACTTTATAATAGAGGAAACGTTCAAAAAGAAAGGAGCTTTAATTAAGAGCACAGAATTATATAGTGCAATTAATAAGTACAATACAGAAAGGGGAAGAGAAGCACTGGATGGAAGACAATTAGGGTACTGGATAAGACAATTAGGTTATTATGGCTCTCAACGCAGAGACTTAGAAGCTATAGAAGGCGAGAATGCTAAATGGTACACTTATTATGAAGGCTTAGCACTGAACAGTAAGAAAGAGAAAGACCAAAGGAGGTTAATGTGATGACTAAAGAACTTGCGTTACGTTTACCTGATGATATTTTTGAAGTAATTAAGAAGTTTAAAGAAGTAACGGGTGTATCTTATACTAACTTCATATATAATGCAGTAGTATGGTTCGCACTGAGTAGAGGTTTAATAGATTTAAGCTATTTACGATTAAACGGAAAAAAGAAAGCTCAAATAATACCAGAAACAACTTACGGTATTGTTCCGCCAAGCGAGATAATGTATTGTAGTACAGATAAATGTGAAATAGATATGTTTACTAATAATGTTAATAAAATTATTGAAGAAATAACAGAAGGTAAAGAAAATGACTGAAAAGAAAGAAGAAACAGACCAAATTTTAAGCGAGATAGAAATAGATGTCTGGCTTGACCAAATAATTAATAAGGAAGGTATTTTTGAAAACCCTTCCAAAATAATAAAGGTATTGGCTACGCTTATCTTTAATTTACGTTATGACTTAACGGAATTTAAAGATATGTTATATAATGCGATAGTAGCTGTACAGAAAAATAAACAAGATAGAGAAGAGAATCTAAAAGATTATGGAGGTTATGTATCATGAGTGAAGAAGTAAAGCGTCATGGAGACTGTATGTATTGTGTTTATAGTGCGGTAAATGAAGAAGAGTTTCCGTGTAGTGTATGTAAGTTTCTTGGAAATGGAATTTACGACCTATGGAAATATGACAATTGGTATGAAGGAAGGTCTTATTATGACTGAGCATGAGTATTGTAGAGACTGTGTATATTATAAAAGTGCGTATGAACACAGTAAAATTTGTTTAATTTATGACATTCTTATATTTCCAGATAGAGTAATAGAGGAGTGCCCTTATAAACTAAAAATAAATGAGGTCATTGGAAATGAGTGAAGAGAGGCTCGAACAATTTAATAAAAATATGTTTGAATTAGCTGTAAAACATTCAGTAGATTTAACAAAAATGGAAAAAGAGATTGCCGAGCTGGAAAAGAAAGTTGAAGCATTAGAAATAAGATTGTCTGGAAGTGAAAAAATAACAGCTAAAGAGTTTGCCGAGCTGAAAGAGCAAATACAATCTAATTATGAAAGAATTCAATTACATGATATGCGAATAACCGAGCTGAAAGAGAAGTTTGGCAATTATATAAGTTCTAATCAATTCTATCATGTATTATCTAATTATGCCCAAAAGAAAGAAATAACCGAGCTGAAAGAGAAAATAAAAATATGGAGAGAATCAGATAGGATGCAGATAAATGCTAATTTAGATGGAATTGATGATGTGATAGAAGGGTGGAAAATCCATAATGAAGTGCTGCGGGAGTTAATTAAAGTAGATATTGATGGGTATAAAGATTATCTTCCTTCTAATTGTATTCAAGAGATGGCAACAAACTTATTAAAGAAGCTCGATGGCGATTCTACAAAAGATGGTGATATTGTAGAAGTGGAAATAATTGATAATGAAAGAGGAATTCTAAAGAGAATAATAGATGAGGGCGAGAAATCAACAAATAAAGTTGTAGTGGAGAGGGAGGATCTCGAACGATGGAAAATTCTGATTTCAATACTCCCTCCAGAATATTTAGTGCCAAACCTAAAAGGCATCTTGGAAGAAATGAAAGAATATCTGGGAGGCTCTGAAGGATGGTAGCGATAACAAATGAAGTAGCAACACGGATTATAATGACATCTAAAGATATTTTAAAAGATATAATCCGTTCTGATATAGACCATTTTTATTTTAAGAGTAAAACAGTAGCGGGAGATTATCTATTAAGATATTTTGGCATTGACTTTAACACAGAAAATTATGAACCTTATCTTATGAACTGGGTAGCAAAGATAAGGATAGCCCTTAAAGAATTGGAAGAGGAAGGCTATTTAGAAATCTACTCAAAGAACAGAAGATACGTAACGTATAGAAAATTACAGAATGGAGGAAAAGCTCATGGATGAATGGGATGAAGGCGTGGAAATTGATTGGGAATCACCTTTCAACGAAATTCGCTCTTCTGAAGTCGATTCTATTGTCTTAGAATTTCTTGACAATGGTAGGCTTGTAGTTAAAGAAGACGATAAAGGCGAGGAGTATTCTCAGTATAATTTCAATTGTATCCGTCAAGATATGGCTAATCCTAAAGAGATGAAGTATATAACTTCAAGTAAACGCTTAATAGAGCAATTTATTAACTTTGCTCCTATTGAGGGTAAAACTCTTAAGATTACCAAATCCGGCAGTGGATTTCAAACACGCTATACAGTAACGGAAGAGTAAGTGCGTTTCGCACCATGCTTATTAAAATTAACAAGATTTTTTTTAATAACCAGCATGACAGAGCCAAATAGTTGTTTAATGAGTAATGAAAAGAAGTACAGAAAGAAAAATAAGTACGGTAGACTGGAAGAGCATTACTGGTATAGTTGTAAATTTAATAAGAAGTCATGTAATTTAAATAAACAATATGGAATGGTATGTTATAAAAGGAGGGATGCTATAAATGAATGAAAGAGAAGAATTTCCGGAAGACTTCTGTGAACATTGTTACACACCACGAAAGCATCTTGGAGGAGGCATTTTTCAAGACCGGTGTTTTTGTAGTGTTATCCAGAAGCAAGACCATGATTTAAACGGTCTTTGGGAGAGAGTAATGGATTTAGAAGCAAAAATAGAAGTATTAATAGAAGTACAAGCCTATAACTTACAAAAAATAGCAGAAAATTTCGAAGAATTTGAAGAAAAATTACAAGCGTTAAAGAGCGGGAAGGAACAAAATGAATAGTAAGTTCCGTAGGATGAGAAAGGGAGATCCAGATCCAGTACATTTAAGCCCTACTGATTTAGGTAAATGCCCAGCCCAAATAATAAAGAAGAAACAACCTAAGAAATATCCACGTAAATATAGCCCAGAACTGATTGAAATACTTGAAGCTGGTAATAGATTACATGTAACTACTTCAATATATCGAGATGGAAGTAAAGGATTAATAGATAATGAAAAACATATGAAAGCAATATCTCTAAATGAGGATGTAATCTTTTCTGGCTACGCTGACTTTATTATGATTGACGAAAATGGATTATATATAGAAGATTTAAAAACTACTAAAAGAGAAGCGTTTTTTCACTTTAACAAAAGCCCAGATTCATATTCAGAAAAGGTGCAGTTAAGTGCATATCGTTGGTTGTATTGGATAATATTTGGAGTAAAAATAAAAAGGGGTATTATTACTAAAATTGATAGAATTGAACCATTGAATAGAATATCGTTAAAAATAGACATGTTTAGTATAGATAGAACTGAAGAACTTATTCTGAACAACCCAGCACTTCTCTTACTGCAAGGTAAGATTAGTCAAGAAGAATTCGAGAATAAAACCTTAGATTTTGTATTGAATAATGGAAATAAATGGCTTTGTAAGTACTGCGATGACCGTAATACATGTAAGATTAACCGTCAACGTAAAATAATAGAAAAAAAGAAAAAGGCTGAACAGAAAGCCAAGAAAGAGGAGTTTCAAAAGCTTCTCAAATAAATTTTTTTTAAACTTTTTCTTGCCTTTATATTAGACCCTATATAAAGTTATGTGTAATAGTAAGTAACAACCTTTGCAATCTTTCAAAAGATTCAAAAGTTGTGGATTACTATTACACAAGATTAGACAAAAATGTCAATCTTACTCATCAACTTTAAAATATTTTCTAATTAGCAAAACTATAAGCACTTGACTTGCCGAAAGTACGCTTCCTATTAGGATTCCAAAAGCGGGGTCTAACCCATCAGTAATCTTTCCTAACCAGAAGGCACAAAACACTATTATACTTTCCAACAAGGCTAATAACCAAATACCTATATTTTTCATTGTTATTGCTTCCATTGTCGCATTTCACCTCCTTTTATTATTCAGGTTGTTCTTTTGTTTCTTGGAAGTTAAGTCCTAATCTTCCCAAATAACCAACCCCTATAGTATAATTAAATCTTTCATTATCATTAATTAATATTTTAACATTGTCTCCTTCTACTAAGTCGACATCATAACCTATACGTTTTGCTCTAATATCTGCCATAATCTCACCTCCTAATCGTAATAATACTCTACAAATACACCGCTTATATCTAAATCTCCGGCAGTAGTGATAGAATTATTTAATAAAACTATTGCTGATTCATAAGTACCACCAAGAGTTTTTGTAGTAAACCCCCTTCCACCTTCAGTCATTTTCCATTCTGCTATTGAATTGAGTGCTGCAGGATTTAAATCATATTCATCATTACTAGTATCATGAGCAGACCAACCTAACAGTCTAACTCTATCTATAAAATCATTAGCATCGGCGTCCTGAAGCCATACTATAATATCCTTTATCTTTAGATTTTTAGATCCCAAAGTCATTGGTAATGGTATACTAAATCTCATATCATAATCATTAGTTGTTGCATTTCGGTAAGTGGTATATACTCTACTATCAGTAGCAGCGGTTTGTACTCCTTCCAAAACACACTGTACCCATTTAGCATTAGCGACACCAATACCTAAATAAGCATCTACTTCTGTTTTAGTATATATTGTATCATCGGCTTCTATGGCAGCCACAGCTCCAGCAGCAGCTCCTATAACAGAATCCCAGTCAACTGCTTGGCTTCCTATATCATACGGATTAGCATTTAATTTGGTAGAAAGTGCTTTATGAGCATGTTCTTCTGCTTTATTTATAGCTTTAAATAACTTTTCATCCCAAGAAGATTCACCTAATCCACAATGTATAGTAGTAGTTACACCAGTTTTACCAGCTTGGCTTCTGGTTATCATTCTTATATCATAATCAGTAGCTCCAACTGTAGGTCTTGCCATAGTTAAACCTACATAAGTACCGAGCTGTATATCTGCTTGAACTGTATTACAACTAATTTTAATTGAAGGTCTTTTTGTTTTATATCTATCTAAGTTCTCATCAGCAATATTTTTAGCTTCTACATTAGTAGAAATACTGTCATCTATAATTTGTATAGTTTTTCCATTCTCATCTACATCTTTATCTATAGCTTTAGCAAATACATTCTTTGTAGTTCCATCAGCATTATTATATGAGGATTTTCCCCAAACAAATACTCCCTTTACTTGATTACATTCATCTTCATATTCCCAATCCCAACCATAATCAGAATCAGTTAAATCAACACCAGAGTCATCCATATTATCAAATTTAACTATTCCAATCATATTATTAACATAATCTTCGAACCAATGTGCACCTTCAAGTTCACATACAGAATTTAATACTTGATAACAATGTTGACCTTTAAATTCTCTTGCCATATATCTATCATAATCTGATGTAGTTAAAGTTATTTGTACGTCAACTTCAGCTACATATACATTGCCTCCTGCAATCATAGTAGGTGCTAATAATTGTATTTGAAATCTATCTGCGTCATATTGTTCATCTACAGTTAAACTTGAAAACGATAAAGTTTGGTTTTCCCATACTGTTCCTAAGCCACTGGTTGATTCACTACTACTCCAAGTAGCACCATCATCCCAAGATATTTTACATGCTATTTCTACTTCCTCATTTACGTGTCGTTTACATCTTAATTTAACATCTACATTACTAATATAAGCTTCTACTGGAATATAGATATTTCCAAAAGTAAATTCTTCCTCTTCGCCACTTGTACCAGTATCTATTAATGTAGCATCATTATCGTCATCTACAGCATCATAATGATTAGCTTCAGTACTATCCCAAGCAGTAGTTGTTCCATCTCCCGTAGGCTGAATCCAAGGTCTTGTTTTAGTTCCTCCTTGGTCATCTACTAATCTATAATGTAAGCCCGCATAACCAAATATGTCACACATTATCTTTCGAGTATTTTCTCCAATTTGGAATAAATCTGTCTCGTCTGTAAGACCTTGAGCAGACCAATCAGAAACATCTTCACATGTTACATCACTTGTAGAGCTATCAGTTATTTGGTACATAACTTCTCTTATATCGTCTGCACGATATTGTATTGTAACTCTAATATAATCAATATCTAATCCTCCGAATCCATCAGCACCTTCAGCTTTACCATATATTCTAAATCGTATTCCTTTCATCTCATCATAATCGTCACCAGTTTTATTTAAGTATTTCTGTAGTTCTGCATCAGTATCTTCTATTAAAAATGCACCTTCATTAACATAATCTTCATTAGTGTCATCTATACCCATTGCCCATGCTCCTTGAGTCATTTTAACAGTAGCACCACGAGCAACGTAAGAAGTTCTTACTGTCTCCCAAGTTGTATCCTTTTTAACATATAAACCTCCAGTACAATGAGAAGTTAAAAATAATGGACCTACAAAAGATTTACATTTAGTACGAAAATTATATTCAATCTTTATAGATTTTAATTTATATGATGTAGAATCTATCCCTGCTCCTCCTACAGTACAGTCACAATAAGAATTAAAAGCAGCAGTGTTATTTTCTCGCCACCACAGATAATCTATAGTAGGATCTTCCATATAAGCAGTAACAGAAGCATTATTACCTCCAGTAGTAGTTGCATTTTGAACGTTAACAGCTGTACTTGTCCAAATTTGTTCGGAATAAGAAGCAGTAGTATCTTTTACTATAATCCCTACATCATTTCCGCCAAGTATCCATCTATCTTCATCCCATGAAAAGTTCTGCAAAGCACCTTCGTCATCTTCATATTTTAATGGAAGTGTTGAAGTTGCTGGTGCTATACCAACAATACCTTCAGCTAAAACATAATTAACACTTTCTTGTGCACCAAAAGAATTTCTATATAATTTACATCCTATTCCAGATATTTCTAACTCTAAAGAGTCTTTTTTAAATATTTTATTGGTTAATATACCTCTAAATATAGTATTAGTAGCGGGATCTGAGGTTGGTGAATCTCCTGCGTCATCAGTAATAATCATTTCTATCAAATCAAGAGCTTCCCATGTTGCGTAAAGTGCTCCAGCTGAATCTCTTAAAGTAACATAAGCTATACCATACATATTCAGTCTTGAAGTTATTGATGGGAACGATTCTACAGCACTGACTCTAAGCCATGTTTCTGCGGGTGGTGTTGCAGTATTTCTATATAATCTCATTTTAAAAATGAATGAACCATACCACCAGCTCCGTGTAGAGCAGTAGTAAGACCTCTCATTTGCCTCCCAAATTGTTTTTCACCAGCCATAACTCCTACTAATCCAAATATAGCAGTAATTAAACTGGCATACATTATTCCAGCTTGTATCCATCCTGCTGGACTGGATGCAGCAACTGCAGCAGCTATAGCTTTATAAGTACCAATAGTAGCTACTATTGTACTATGAGCAGCAAAAAATGCTTGAGACATACCTACATCAAATGCTCTTGCCAAACCATACATCATCATATAAGATGACCGTATACCTTGCCATAAATTATTCATGATTTCCCTATTTTTTTCTTCAGCAGCTTTCTGAGCATCTTCTATTTGTTGTATCTCCCATTCTCGCTGACCTATCATTTGACGAAGTATACTATCGTCTAAAATAGCTTTAATAGCAAAAAATATTTCTGTCATTTATAATGCACCTTTCCAATGGTCTGCGTATGTAGGAGCTCCGCCATGGTCTGTATACCAATCACTTACAGCAGTCACTTGCTCAGCGACACATGCAGCAGTTGATACATAATGGCCTTTATAAGGTTCACCAATCTGTTTAGTATTTAATATCCTTACATTGGCTATACCATCATTAAATAATCCGATACCTTCATACCTGTTCGCAATGCGTAATTTTCCATTCAGATCAATAAATCCATAATACCCATCAATTTTAACACCCATGAATCCTTCATTATAACCAACGATCTGTTCAAATCTATTGTCATCTTTAAAATGTATTTTTCCTGAAATATCAACAATACCCCATCCCTTAGCATTATTGAACAGGAAGATGGAATCCTTTACAATTGGGGCGACAAATGCATGTTCAACGGGCAGAATTTGATGATATTTGCTATCACGTAGACCAAATTTACTTTCAAAATCCTCTTCTATAAAGCCACCATTAAATGGCCATAAATAATTTTCTGAGATATACAGATCTTTACCCCATCTACTGATAACACGACTTTGAAAATAAGAGCTTATCAAGTAATTGCCATTATTAAGCAGATACACATCACCTTTTTGAGGATACACCCTCCATTTTTCTGTATCATCGATCACTCCTTTTTCACCATAAAAATCCACCAGATAAAGATCATTCATTTTAGTATATATGGAATCATACTTGGCAAATACTTTCTCATTACCATATTTATCTACAATTCCCCAAAATCCATTCTTTTTATAAGCAAGATCAAGGTCGTCCAGGCGATAGATGGCATCAAATTCCTGAGATGACAATAATATTCCATAGAGATCCGCTATTTTCCAACCGTTTTGATTTGTCTTTTTTGTGTATAGAAAAAACCGATTTTGAGAAATTTCAATAGAATCATAGAGGGGTTGCACTATCGTATCACCATTATAGTTGATCACTCCATACCGGTTTTTAGCATTGAATATTGCAAGTGAATCATTTAGGAATTTAATCCCGGAATTTTTAATTCGGAAAACCTCTTCTGCATTTTCATCTATTATAAATGAAAAATTCAACCTGTTTGTCTTATAATATCCGGTATCAATTGGGCTTACATGGTTATAGTATAAAGATCTTACAAGGTCGCCAAGAATTGTTAATATATCCCATTTTTTGACAGGCAATCCATTTATTATTCCATTGTCATTGATATTAAACTGTTGATATCTGACCGGTGTAATTGTATTTCCACTGAAATCAATTAACCCTCTGTCGCCATTCAATGATATCAATAAAAATTTATCCGCAAATATTTCAACTTCATCAATGTTTATGTTCAAAATACGTTCTCCAGCAGGATTCACAAGACGCAAAAGTTGTTTTTGATCTTTTAAAACCAGGATATCAGGAGTGATTAGCCTACTGGAAATGTAATTAAAAGGAACTAATAATTCATCCTTATGATTGATCAATCCGAATAATATCTGATTATGATTTTTCTTACTCACAACCAGATTATCACCAAATCTATTCAGAGAATTATACTTGAAATCAATGACAACTTTTCCGGAGTGATTAATAATTCCATACAGGTCATTTAATTTATAGGAATCCGGTCTTGAAGCAATGATGAGATCCCTGACATAAGGAATTAGATGGGTATATTTTGTCGATGTAATTCGGGTATTGTTTACATTGATGATTCCCCATTGATCCCCTTGTTTATAGCCAATTATTCCATTTATTACCTTTGAAGACCCATCGCCCCAACCCAGGTAATCGTAATCGGGAGGGATCAACACCTTTCCGCGATGATTTTTTAATCCTTGCTTGTGATTTTCTTCGAAGATAGAATACTCAGTGGCATAGCTGATAGTAAGTATTCCATAAAATATAAAAAATAATAATATTGATGTTTTTTTACTCCCCAACCCGAAAATCTCAAATATTTTTTTTTGATTTCAAAAATAGTACAAAAAATAGAGACCTACTTTATTTCTGGATTTATCCAGGGATTAAATTTAATTTTTTTAATTAAAAAGGAGTTTTGGGGGATCTAAGCGCATAAAAATGCGCTCCAATAAATAGTGAATTATAAACAATTTTTTTTTATATTCGTTAAGAACCAAGACAAGCACTTATTAAAAACACACCATGGATCGTTTTAGAGTAGAATTCAAATGCAACCAAAAACCGGATGAGAGAAAATTCCTTGGAGGTTATGAAACAGGAAAGAATTATATTGGAAGGTCCTTTAATGGGCTTTTCCAAATTTCGCCTAAATGGGGAAGTGGTCTTCCTACAAGAGTAATTCCAAGAAAGGTATTTGATCAGTATTTTGAATTGATACCTAAATAAGTATCATTCGCTGACATATACTCGTTTCACTCTTTCACTTATATTGGTAAGTATCTCATAGGGAATAGTACCTATTGAGTCTGATAGGGTTTTCAGGGGTTGTTCTTCTCCGAAAATAATAACTTCATCGCCT
>Ga0209536_100004522_pt1 | contig 21955 bp, 19 predicted proteins | sample DeeMarSeWOR28_12_FD_187461 | JGI IMG/M metagenome (GOLD analysis project Ga0209536, IMG submission 187461) | Marine sediment microbial communities from White Oak River estuary, North Carolina - WOR-2-8_12 (SPAdes) (version 2) | ecosystem: Environmental > Aquatic > Marine > Intertidal zone >... | reverse complement strand
ATTTTCAAAGCTGCCACCATAATTCCCAGAACGGGAGTAAGCGCTGAGAAATTCATGTCCCAGATATCCATGACAATGCTTGAGATCGACAAAGTCAAATCCTAATTCGTGAGCCTGTTTAGCTGCGCGAACATATTCCGCAATCAACTCTTCGATTTCAGCATCGGTAAGAACCGGTAACTCTGGATCAACACCGAACATCTCATCCAGCACTGGATGATGATAGAGAATCTTGGGTTCAAGTTGAGTGTTTATATTAGGTCGCGCAAATCGGCCTGAATGGGTTAGTTGCAGACCGACGAATAAATCATTTGTGCTGCCAAATTGCTCCTGATGGATGTCCACCAATGATGTACGCAAATCTTCAAGCCCACTCAACGTGTGATCCTGAATCATCAACTGGTTGGGATTGGCACGCCCATCATGGCGCACAGCCACCGCTTCGCCGCCCCAGATCAGCTTGGCACCGCTGCGACCAAAATTGAGCCAGCGCCGTTTGGTGAACTCGGTCGGCAAGCCATCTCTAGTTCCGTCCCAGCCCTCCATAGGCAAAATGCAGAAGCGGTTTCCGATCCGGCGGCCATTCTTCATCGTATAGGGTTCGGCCAGCGGCGCGTGTGTGCCGACTTGCAGCGTTTCATCAAATGGGAGATCAATCCCTAAACTCTCAGTATATTTGCTGAAAGACTGGGCCTCTTTCAGGCGGGCGATACGGGTATATGGATTTGACATCATCATCCTTGCACTAGTAAAAAATCGGATATTCCGACCGAATCTTTTTAATGATCGCCAGTGTTTCCGCCGCCGCATCTCGGATGGCATCGAAATCTCCGGCAGCCACTAAATCCTTCCGCACCAGTTTGCTGCCCATCCCCACACAGGCCACGCCAGCTTCGAACCAGCCACGCAGATTTTCCTCCGTGGGTGCCACACCGCCAGTAGGCATCAGATATGTCCAGGGCATGGGACCTCGTAATGCTTTGACAAATCCCGGTCCGCCGACCTGGCTGCCAGGGAAAATCTTAACGATCTCCACCCCTAACTCTTCTGCAGCGGAGATTTCGGTGGGAGTGCCACAGCCGGGGGAATATGGTACCTTGCGCCGGTTGCAGACTTTTGCAACATCTGGATTCAGCATCGGGCCGACGATGAAATTTGCTCCCAATTGGATGTATTGTCCCGCAGTGACAGGATCTACCACTGAACCTGCCCCCAATACGACAGCATCATCTTTCCCGAAACGGCGTACCAGTTCCCCAAAAACCAGGTGAGCCTGGTCGCCGCGGTTGACGAATTCGAAGCAACGCACCCCGGCATCTGCCAGGGCCTCGACAATCTTTGAGGCTACCTCAACGTCCGGGTTGTAGAACACCGGCACCAGGCCGGTTTCGATCATGGTGTTAAGTACTCGTAAACGACTATATTTTGCCATTGTAATATCCTCTCCGTCTCAATTTTATATTTTTAGCGACTCACTCGCCCGGAAACATCACCCTTCATGATCTTCTCCACTTCATCTACTTTCACAAGATTGAAATCTCCAAAGATCGTATGCTTGAGGGCTGAAGCCGCCACCGCAAAGTTCAAGGCAGATTGCATATCGTCTTCATATGTAATCAGGCCATAGATCAGGCCAGCCATGAAACTATCCCCGCCGCCGACTCGGTCGACGATATGGGTGATATCGTAATTGGGGCCGAAATAGAGCTGCCCGGCATCCCAGAGCACCGCGCTCCAGGCATTATGGCTGGCTGAAATTGAGCCACGCAGCGTGATAGCAATGATCTTCAGGCGTGGGAAGCGTTCGGATAGTGTCTGGCAAACAATACGATATTTCTTAGCATCGAGCTCACCAGAAATGACATCGGTATCGGGGGCCTGGATGCCGAATACCTTCTCAGCATCTTCTTCGTTGCCAATGGCAACATCGCAATACGAGACCAATTCTTCCATCACTTCAACGGGTTTCTTGCCCCATTTCCATAATTTGGAACGGTAATTCATATCGGTGGATACCGTCAGGCCATTCGCCTGGGCCGCCTTGACCGCCTCCAGGCAGACAGCCGCAGCTCCCGCTGAGATCGCCGGGGTAATGCCTGTCCAGTGGAACCAGTCGGCACCCTGGAAGGCAGCTTCCCAATCGATCATCCCCGGCTGGATGTCAGCCAGGGCCGAACCTGCCCGGTCATAGACCACCTTGCTGCCGCGATGGACAGCGCCGTGTTCCAGGAAATAAATTCCCAGGCGGTCGCCACCGCGTGCGATATGCTTCGTCCCCACCCCGAACTGGCGCAGGTAATTTTCACAGGCATCCCCAATGTCATTTTTGGGCAGGCGGGTGACATATTGAGTCTCGATGCCAAAGTAGGCTAAAGAAACAGCCACGTTGGATTCTCCTCCGCCATAAATCACATCAAAGCTGCGCGCCTGGGAAAAGCGTAACTGATTTGGCGGAGAGAGCCGCAGCATGATTTCACCAAAAGTAATCACACGAGTCATGGTTTTCCTCCAAATTTTTATAATCGATGCAGATGGAAACCACCATCTACATTAATTACTTCACCGGTTGAAAAGGGGAACAGCCCTTCGGCAATGGCCAGCACAGCCTTGCCAATATCTTCGGGCGTACCCCATCGTTTTATCGGAGTCAGCCCCTCTTCGAGAATGAGGCGGTCGTACTTGTCCTTGACCACCGATGTCAGGTCTGTGGCGATGATTCCGGGGCGAATCTCGAAAACATTGATTCCATACTCAGCCAGGCGGTCGGCCCACAGTTTGGTCGTCATACTCATCCCGGCTTTGCTGATGCAGTATTCCGCCCGGGGCGGGCTGCTGGTGTAGGCGCTAATCGAGCTGATATTGATGATTTTCGGTTCTTGAACGATATCTTGCTCCTGCAAGGCAATCATCTCATTGGCAACCCGCTGGGTCAGGAAAAACGGTCCTTTCAGGTTGATGTCCATGACTTCGTTGTAGCTTTCTTCCCCAACCTGGAGCATGTCTACGCGCTGGCGTGGCCCAACCCCGGCATTGTTGACCAGCAAGTCAATGCGCCCATATTCGGAGAGTGCCACATCAACTAATTTTTCCAGATCGTCCCAATTGGCCATATCGGCCTGGACCAACAGCGCCCCGCCTCCAGCCGCCTCAACGGCTTTTTGGACTTTTTCAGCCGCAGCGCGATTAGACCGATAATTGACCACAACCTGCCAACCGCGTTCGGCCAATGACAGGGCGATGCCTCGCCCGATCCCACGGCTGCTTCCGGTAACGATGGAAACTTTTCCGTCTGACATTTCTACTCCTCCAGAGCTAAGGCTTTATCCACCGCTTCCACGAAAAAGTGCTCTCCCCACATCACGCTTTCATCCACGCCCAGGTTTTTGTTGAGATGGTACATACCATGCTTTAGGATACCCTCCCAGCCTGGCGTTTCGTTTGCCAGATATTCCGGGCCAGTCAGCGTATCCAGGATGATGAGCGCAGCCTGGCGGTAGTGAGATGCGCGCAATGGGTCTTGCACCATCTTCGCCAAATTAAGCATACCACTGGCGGTGATGGCTGCTGCCGAGCTTTCTACCTTATCCCGGTGGCCGTCCCAATCATTGGGCGGGATACCAGGGCCGAAGGGAGCATCATCTTCAAAAGATGTCTTCTCAATATAGAAATCAGCGCACAACTGGGCTGTTTGCAGATAACTGCGCTCGCCTGTTAACTGATAGGCTGTGCCAAAACCATACAAAGCCCATGCCTGACCGCGCGCCCAGGCAGAATCCGCGCGCCAACCCTGGTGAGTGGACTGACGAAGAAACTCGCCAGTTTGCAGATCAAAGATGCCATCATGGGAGGTGCTGCCATCACCACGCACCAAATAACGGCGGGTGGTCTGGCAATGTTTGTGGGCTTTTTTGAGCAGTTCAGCGTCGCCGCTTTCCAGCGCGGCATAGAAAATAATTCCCACATTCATCATAATATCAATGAAAAGTGATTCGTCAGCAACAAAGGAGCGCAAGTAGCCGCCTTTTTCCTTGAAACGCATCCCCATCGTCTTCCCGGCGGTGATAACAGTTTCATTTAGTTCTTCCTTGCCGGTCAGTTCATACCAGCGCTTCCAGGTCGACCAGAAAAGGAAACCCAGATCATGCACGTTGCGGTCGTGTTTGCGTTCTTCGATCAGCCGTGAATAATGCTCCGCCGATTTTCGCCAGGCAGGGTCACTGGTGCGGGCGTGGAATATCCACATCATGCCGCCCAGGAACCCTTCGCACCAATTGGTCCAGGCTTCCCCGCCATGTTTCCATTTCCCGTTCTGGGTATACATGGGGAAATAGTCGGGATGATTTTCGATCAAAGCCTTAACCTGAACCTGAGCAAAGTCAAATGCCCGTTCGAGCTTCGGGCGCAAGACAGATAATTTTGGTTCGGCAATCATAGTTACTCCTTTTCCTCAGTTAGCTTAGCCCCTAATTGTATTGAAATATCTTGCGCCGCCTGTTTAACTCTGTCACCAAATTCTGGAATTTTATCTTCCGGAAAGCGCTGGATAGGCACTGACACACTGATGGCAGCCACTGGTTTCCCAAGATAATCAAAAATCGGTGCAGCCACGCAACGTCCGCCAAGTTCATTTTCCTGGTTATCAACAGAATAACCGTGCAATAATGTTTGTTCTAATTCGCTGATAAATGTCACAGGATTCGTGATGGTCCGCGGCGTTACTGGTACAAATTCATAAGATGCAACAAATTGTTTGATCTCCGCCAAAGGCAATTGGGCTAACAGGGCTTTGCCCAATGCTGTGCTGTGAACCAACTCACGCTTGCCAACTTCGGAACGCATCCCTAACATATTGTTACCGAGCATACGTTCGATATAAATAACGTTCTGACCATCGCGGATCGCCAGATTTACGCTTTCGTTTGTTGAATTACGCAATTCCTCCAAAACAGGAAATGCAGCCTGGCGTAAATCAAACTGATTCAAAAAAACACCCGCTCGCTCGGCCAACTTGAAACCCAAACGGTATTTACGGGTTTGTTGGTTCTGATCAATATAATTGTTATGTTCCAAGGTGAAAATAAGACCAGCAATGGTGCTCTTTGGCAGTTCTAACGCTCGAGCAATATCGGTGACCCCCAACTCTTGTGTACGAAGGTCAAACAAGTCAAGAATATCTATTGCCCTTTGGACAGAACCAATTAATTTTTGTTGTTTTCCCATTTTTTTGTGAATGATATACCTTGTTCAATTGTTCGACTATAGCGAACAATGTTCGTCAATACCGTCCACGATATAGTAGCATATTTTGAATATCTTTGTCAAGCACCACCCTTCAGAATAATTTGGAGATGAAGATTGAGTGAGGTTTCGTGTCACTCACAACTTTTTTTTCAGCCAACTCATCCTTTACATCTTCATCATTAGCAGGTGGTTTGCCAAAGTTCTCTCTCAATGAATGCTATCCCGAAGCCAGAAGACTCGAACAACTAAGAAATCGCGCAAGCCCGTGACCTGAAACAGCCTGGTACGTATACGGTTGTACATTGACCACTCGCACTCCATAATGTTCCGCAGCGCCAACATCAATGTTGTAATAGCCAACACCGAATCGCACTATAGCCTTGAGATTGGGTAGTTGTCACAGGAACGTTTCATCAACCTGGGTCCATCTTAGTAATATCCCCACAGCATTCGCAGAAAAAACGATCTTGTGCTGAAAACCATTTGCACTCTTCAGTAAGGTCCAGCAAAAAGGCTTGGCATTTACAACATGCTTGAGAAGAAGTTCCCAATGGAACCTGAAAGCATTGTCGTATTGCACGTCTGTTTCGATTTCAGTCCAATTATTAAAAAAAGACCCAGGATAAAGCAATCAGCAATATCTGGATCTTTGTCGGGAAAATATCCCGAGTGTAGGCTCCTGACCTAGGACTTGAACCTAGAACCTAGCGATCTAGGAAATAAGTGTCTACAGCGTTATATCCCGTCTATAGTGTCTATATACTCTACAAAACAGGGAAGATTTTGTTCATCCTGTCTATAAAATCCATAGTTTCTACCCCATTTGCACCACAATCGCACCCAAATAGGAAAGGCGCCTCAAGATACTCGATTTTTTATTTACTGCATGCTTGGATATCGAGAGCAGAACTCGAACCTGCGACCTCCGGGTTATGAGTTTAGCTGCTAAATCCGCTTGATTTCACGAACAATTTCGCTGTTTGAGCCTACTTTCAGGATTGTGGTTCCTAAAAGCTCGGCAGATTGCGGTGGCTTGATTATGTAGGTAAGATTATAACATTTTCCCCTTTGTTCAAAGTGTGGATAAGCTGAAAACATCTCGACAAATACATCAAGCGATCTTAATAAGTAGAATTGGTCTTGTTCCGAACACGCCCTTTCTAAAACTCGGGCAAAATATGTATGTTGGGATTACCTTTTCAATAAACTCAGTCGGTTGTGATGAACTCGTCAAGGTAAGTTAGCATTACTAATTTTCCAATTTCTAATTTTTATTGAATCTGCCTAAAGAGCCCCTTTCGTTAGAACCTGCCATGTAACCGCCCCAACCAGCTCCATTGACAGATCTACAGCCAATCCCCCTACGATTGGCCAATATTTTTTCTTGAATTTGCGCAGGAAATTGCTGGTAGTTTCGAGTTCTTCACGTCCACCGGATTTAAGCCACTCCTGCACGCTGGCCTGAGTTTCTTCTTCGCCAGGCACAGCGTAGATTTCCCGAGCGATCCAGCGTTCCAGACTCGGAGAGAGCAGGCTATAGGTCGCCTCGAGGCGATTTTCGAGTAGCAGTCCACGCTTGACCAGTTCTGGCACATCCAGGTGGACACGCGAGTGGATTTTTGCCAGATTTTCTATAATGGGGATGGTTTTCTTGGAAGGCTTTTGGCGATTGAGAGCAATGACTGCCAGCAGGGTAATTTTTTCGCTCTCAGAGGAGTGTGACCACATGTATGTGAAGTGCGAATCGGATTGCATGTCAAAGTTGGCAACCACATCCCGAAGAAAGGCGTCGCTTTCGAGCCCCTTCTGTTTCGCCTCCACCAGATAGTGTCCCGCCATCTGAGTGAAAAATGGGTACCCACCGCCTAGGCCGAGAATCAATTTCCTCTCCCGATCTGAAAATGTCAAGCCAGTCTCGAGTAGATAGTCATCTAATAGTTCGTAAACATCCTCTTTACTAAAGGGACGTAGCACCACGTTAGCAAAAATGTTGAAGAAGGGTGAGCCTTTTAGCTCCTCCGAATGGCACAGGTCAACCAACTCACGGCGCGTGGCGGTCACAAGCGGCAGGTTTTGGTGGATAGCCAGGGTGCGCAACCCGCCGAAGAAATCGGGACCAAAGTTGGGGTTCTGGGTGATGTATTCGAACTCGTCCATCAATAGAACAGTGGTCAACCCCGCATCGCCAATCGCTTCGAATAAATCTTCCAGATCGAACAGGTCGAAGGTATCTTGCTGGCGCAACTGTTGTATTTCTGGTGCCAGGTCTGGCAGGCAAATCGAGCGTTCCATCTTATGCAAAACCCTATCCCAGAAACGCTGTGGCGTGATGTCAGTCAACCCCTGGAAATCGATGTAGACCATGCAGTATTCTTCTGGTGGTAAACCAAGCCCGGTGGCAACTTCGGTATTGTCGAGATACTTGAGCAGGGAGGTTTTGCCGATGCGCCGCTCTCCCACCACCGAGGTACTCTCGTGCGCGCTGGAGCGCAGCCGGTTGACGATCTGGCGGATATCCTCCTCCCGCCCGTAGAAGTGCGCCGGTTCTTTAATGGGGTTGCCGAAGCTGAAAGGGTTCATAGCAATCTCTCTATTCATTAAGGCAGTTTCCAAATTTTAATATTATCAAATTCACAAATACCACCTGTGATAAGACCATCACAATTGAAGTGGAAGCCCCCAGGTTCATCCAAAAAAGGATCTTCAAAATAAGCGACTGGGTTTCCATTTAGGGAAAAGGCAACTTTTTGGTCAGTAAGGATGATCGTGATATGCGTATATTGTCCAACCGGGCTAATAATTCCATTTCCTCCCAGAGAATTTCTCCCCTGGGCTGAATCAATCGTGACGCTCCATGTTGATTCAGCCGGTTGTGCTAGAAACCCCACATTTTTAGAGTCCGAAGGATTTTCATTGAAAATAAAATGGGTCCATAAATCTATTGCCGCTTCCCCTTCTACAACTCTCGCGTCCATTTCCATGATGAAGTCTCTATCGGTTAAAGAATCGACTGTCTCATTAAGGAAATGTGATCGTTCATCTTTTTTAACCGTGACCCGTGCGACACCATCCACAATCTGAAACGATCCATCAGATCCAACAATCATTTCCCAACCACTTTCTGGATTGGAGAAATCTTCCGTGAAATCTGGAGTGACGTCGGTGATGCGCTCCAGCATGGATTCTACAAAATTCGGCCCCCAGGCAGGGGTGGGCGTGATCGTCGGTGTTGGCCGTGGCGTAAGTGTTTGAATAATAGTTGGTGCCCCTGTAATTTTCGTAGTTGAAAACTCCAACCCGTCTAAATTCCAAAATTCAACAAAACGGAACTTCACAGCGGTTCCTTCAACAGTAAAACCATTGGTGATGGAAGTTTCAGGGACTGATAGAACACTGTCATCATAGAGCAATATTTCATTCATATATACTGCCAGATTTTGCTCTCGGACGATCAAAAGTACCCTCCCGGAAAATTGCCCCACTTTTTGCCCGAATGAACCTGTTGCAATCAGTGTCTCGTCTTCATTTTGGATTAACTCCCATTTACCGGTTGAGAAAAATTTTATTGTATATCCCGAGTTATCAGCTGAAGAGTGTGTAAATGGCCTGGATCGGAATACTACACCAATGTATTCTTCTGACCCTACATGTGGCATTTGCAAATCAAATTTAATAGCAAAATCTTTAGCAGATAACAAGTCATTGACTGGGAAAGTGACGCCAAGCCCGCTAAGATCATTCGTTGAAGAGTTGTATTCACTTAGTTCAACATTATCGAAGATGTTTAGTTCCCCACTATCTATAAGAGTGGAAATAGCAATATCTTCACTGGTAGTGCCCCAAAGATCGTTCTTTGTCTCAAAGTCATCTGCGAAAGTAGGTGGCTGCGACTCAATATAGGCCTGGATAGGTTCGTAGAAAGCAGCCACGGTTTCGGGAGTGGGCGTGATCGTTGGCGTTTCTGTAGTTGGCGCAGATGAAAATTCCGCAACTAACAGATCAGGAGTTTCTGTTACTTTCCCCGTTTCAGATATAACCAGCTCTGTTGCAGCCGGGCGATTGGCGATAGCTGTTGAAACAGCCGCCCACAACTGGGGTCCAAGAAAGATGACCAGCAATACGAACGTTAATACTCCCACCGCTGGCAACAGCCATGGATGCCGCCAGAACGGTAGGGCCTTCCTGGCTTCTACGGCTTCGGTCAGCAACCGTGTAGTCGCCTTATAAGTCGGATCTATAACAATAATGCCTTGTAAAAGTTCGACTGCACTCTCATAGCGTTTCTCGCGTATGGCTTGCTGCGCTTCTTCGTAATCATTGACGAGGTTCTGGAGTTTTGTCGATCGTTGCTTAACCTCAACATGGTTGGGGTTGATCTCTAAGACCTGCCGGTAATAATGAATCGCATCATCATACTCTTTTCTCCCCCGGGCTTGCTCCCCCAGCGCCAGGTTGGCTTCGCAATAGCCGGTTTTGGCAACCACATCTTCATCGTCGATCTTCAAGGCTGACTCAAAAGCCTGAACAGCTTCTTTATAATCCTTTTGCTCCAGATGGACGCTGGCGATGTTGTTCTGCGCCTTCAAATTCCCCGGATTCAAATTAAGAGCCTGCTCGTAATATTCAATGGCCTGCTCGGCCTCTCCGCGGTCACGATACTCATCTCCGATCTCAATGAAGCGATTTGCGATAGGGTTGACCTCTTCTAGTTCCTCGCGCACCCGGTCTATGGGACGGTTGGTCACCAGCCACAGGCGCATCAGGTGGATCACGAAACGGTTGTCGTCCCTGAGGATGTCTTTATCTCTCAAATGAAGGATAGCAGAATTCAGGTCTGGTTCGCTGAAGCGCACGTGTTGCTCCGTCAGCGCCTGAGCAAGTTCCTGGTTGTCTCCTCCATCCATCTGGGCCAGCGTCGCCAGGATCCATTTCTCGAGGTCCGAGGCTTCATCCCAGACGAACTTCAGGTTGACCGTACCGCGCTCAACCACGTCTTCCAACACAGCTTCCACATCCTCCGCGCTGATGGTACGATCGCCGGTCTTCTGGCAGTGCGAGAAAAGCTCGTGGCACATCAACTGGGTGAAATACGGGTGCCCAGAGGTGATCTCTCCGATCCGGCGCACGGCTTCCTCCTCGTATTGGATCAAGCCTTCAATCGGTTTGGTGACCAGGTGCTGGATGTCATCCTTCGTCAGGAAACTGATCTTGCGATACAGGGCACTCTTGAAGAAATCCGTGTAGGAGGCCTGCATATTTTCCAGCTTGTCACCGGATGAGCCAATCGAGAAGATGAAATTGAGGCCTTCCACCTCGATCAGGCGTCGCAGATAAGCGATCAGGGGTTGCGAAAGTGTCTCCTGGATCTCGGGCCGGTCGAGCGAGTCGAATTCGTCGAAGGTGAGCAACAGAACGTAGTCACCAAGTTTTGTTCGAATACCGGGCAAGAATCCGTTGATCAGGTATTCTATATCTTCGAAGTCTTTACGATCTGGCTTGGGGAGATCAATGCCATGTTCGCGTTTGAGCGTGCGTGTAATTTCACTGGCCAGCCACCACAGGAAGCGGTCCAGGGTAGTGCCAGTGCGTCCTTGCAAATCAAAGAAAACCTGTATGTATCTATCGGGTAAAAAATTTGGGATTTGTTTCAGAATGGAGGTCTTACCGACACGTCTCTGTCCATGCAATACCAGGATATGGTTGACGTATTTCCCTTCTAAGCTGCGCTCAATCCAACCAAACACATCCTCGCGGCCAAAGAACATGCTGGCCTCGACCACAGGTGCTCCTGCAATATAAGGATTGAGCATTTCGTTCACAATAGGTTTCCCAACCGGTGATACGCATTCTGTTCACTACCGTTAAGGCACCAATAATTACCTTCTCTGCTTTTCATTATAATACAATAGTTTCTAAGCTAGATGATTTCAGCATGATATAGTACTTATCACAGTCTACACAAAAATAAATACCTTTATTGAAAAACAACAGAAAAAAGTTTACACTACTTACACTACTAAACTTGAGATTTAATCTGAACCCCAAGCTCATTATTTATATGTAAGGCTCATAACCTGGGGATCAGAGGTTCCACTGCTATTTTCGCATTAACTAAAATGAAATTAAACGAAAAAGGCACTTTTTGAGTGCCTTTTCAACCGTTGAGTAGCGGGGGCAGGACTCGAACCTGCGACCTCCGGGTTATGAGTTTAGCTGCTTTATCCGCTTGTTTTCACGAACAAATTCGCCGTTTGAGCTTACTTTCAGGAATGTGGTTTTGAAAAGCCCAAAAGACCACGATGACTTGTTTATTTAGCAAGATTATATCTGATTCACATACTCTTTTGATGATACACCAATACATCTAAGCTATGAAAATTTATTTGATCTGCAGGGGCAATACAAATGACACATCTAATTTTATTTTGTCCATGACGGGTATGTGTCTGAATTCCAATACTGCTGGCATTCCCTTTCCGTGAAAGTTCCATCCTTCTAGATACTCTCTCATACATGATTTCAGATAAAGTCATTCGATAGGCACATGAAGCGATTTTTGTGGACGGTGTTGCACCGAAACCAAAAATCATATAATTGAGTAAAACGACAAACCGGACTCGAACTGTCTTCCCCAAGATATTTTTCGCTCTTTGCATTGCATGGATGTGAACAAATATGTTTGCACGTCCCAACCTAGTGGCGAAAGAACGCCAAATCCTGGTGGTCATCCACCCGCCACGGCTTGTAAAATCGAGACCTCGTCGCCAATCCGTAAAGGTTGGTCAAGCCCATTAGGCAATCTCAGATTCTCGCCATTCAGGAGAATAATAGGGTTTTCGCTACCATTTTTCAAGCATGTTAATAGATCAAACCCGATATGAGGCCTTATCGCTTCAAGTAGATCGGTAAAAGTGGCTGTATCCTGTAATTGCACTCTCGTATTCAATCGTATAACCCGGTCCATAAAAAGACCGTGAATTAAAAAATTAATTTCCATCAGTGCAGCTTATTCATATAATTGCTCGTTGACATAATCCAGACCTAATGCAACCAGGCGGTTATGGTCGGGACGACCACTTTTAGAGTCCCATTGCATTTCTTTGAAAAAGGCTTGGGATAAAGTCTCAATATCAATCGTGAAATGCGCGTTCGGTCCTGAGTCAAGCGCTGGTTTTCCAAGCACTCGAGCAGGCAGAACGAAGTCGGATGGTGAAAAACCTTCACGCACATTGAAAGCCTGGCGCAGGTTTTGTATCCGTTCACCAACCTCTAGGAATTCTTCCATGGTAATATCCCAACCAGTGGCTGCACGTATAATTTCTAGTATAGGGTATTCGCCTGACATCGACCCATACTCACAAACACCCAAAGCATCCATTGCTTCAACAGCCTTGCTGCCGATGGCATGGATTTGGCCTTTGCCATGAAACTCGCGACGCGGTATGGGAGGAAGTTCTAAACCAGGAAAGGTTACCAACGGTAATCCGAATTCATTAAAGCCTGCACCTCCTTGTGTGTGACGTCCTGGTGTAGGGTCGGTGACATAAGTTGTAGCGAAGGATGGGTTCAGTCGTGGATCGTGCATCGACAGTTCTTGACCGCCCACGTGTATAGCAAACTGTTCAGCGCCATTACCGATTTTTTCCGCAGCCACTTTGACCCCATCCGCCAGTAGTTCGCCAATTAGCGGCTCTCGATTGACCATTTTCTGTAATACTTTTATGGCGGTATCATGATTTCCCCAGGTCAACTCTAACCCATCTGTATCCTTCTTTGATAAAAGCCCATTTTCATAACATTCAATTGCAAAGGCGATCGTTCCACCTGCGGAGATGGTATCCACACCGTAGGCATTGCAAATCTCGTTCGCTTTAATGATGGATTCAATATCGTCGTTTAATATCATGCCACCGAAACTTCCCAACGTCTCGTATTCGGGGCGATATTGGCCCTTGCATGCGTAAGCGCCATTTTCCACATCCACTAAGGCACCGCAACCAATCGGGCAATTCGCACAGGCGTATTTCCGCTTAACATAACGATAAAGATGATCATCACTGATTTTGCTGGCGCTTGAGCGCATCGGAAAGTCGCGATAGCCAACACCGGACCAGTTTTTGATGGGCATATCACCCATCTCAGATGAAATAGATGCAAAAAGAGATGTGCCATATTTGCTGAACCCTTCCACTAGCGTGGGCATATCGACCATAGGTAAACCACCGCGTCTTAAAAGACTAGGTAGGATTGGTTGAAAAACGACCATCAAGATCCTGGTAAACAGAGATGGCTTTCTCATGATGCGATCTACCAGATCGCGATTCATAGTATTTAGTTCTTTCTTTTCCGCAACCCGCATCATACCTTTACCCCGCACGGCTATGGCTTTCAAATTCTTACTGCCCATTACAGCGCCAACTCCTGACCGGGCAGCAGCCCGTCCGCGATCATTGATTACGGCTGAGATCAAAGAAAGCTTCTCCCCGGCAGGGCCAATTGTCGCTGCTCGCAGTCCTTTATCATCTAACTCCTGTTTAAGAGCATCCAAGGTCTCACTGGTGTTCAGCCCCCATAATTTTTCAGCAGGCCGGATCTCCACCTGGCCATTCTTGATCCACAAATAAACAGGCGCTTTGGCTTTACCATAAACAAAAACTGCATCGAAACCAGCACGCTTTAGTTCAGAGCCAAAGAAACCCCCGGAATTTGCATCTCCCCAGGTTCCAGTTAAGGGTGATTTTGCGACAACGCTGTAACGGCCCGAAAAATGGGCTCCTGTGCCCGTCAGAAGGCCCGGTATAAACCCCAATATATTTTCTGGCCCGAGCGGATCTGCATGTGCTGGCATATTGCGGAATAGAAAATCAGCCCCTAGGCCGGGTCCACCAAAGAACTTACGATAATCAGCTAACGTTGGGTACGCCTCTCGGATTTTCCGCCCTGTCAGATCAACGACCAAGATCCTACCGTTTACAGCCTGTGCACCTGCTTGTTTTGTTCCCATGATATTTCCTTTACTTGTTTAGGCGAATCCAGGAATTTTCTGTAACGCATGTCATTGCCAACGAAGCAAAGTGTAGTGATCCCCTACATTGTGAGGGTAATTTTGGAAAGCAAAGGTTTATTTACTTAAGCGCCATTCACATTATAACCAGTAGCGACCTAACCCTGGTCACTTTTCCCCATAAGTTTTTGGGAAAACCACCAATTAGGTATGCGTTTTTAAAGCGTTACTTGAAAACAGATAATTTGAGCGGTGGATTTATCAAGGAACACCGTCATCATCTATCTTTATATAATAATAGGGTCTCATGCAATAAAAAATCTCATGAGTGAGAAAGAAATGATTAGAGATGATTACGTGATTGAATACCAGAAGCTGTCCCGATTAAATATTGAGGCACTACAAGGCAATAACAAATAGCCTCGGGATTGCAAACCAATTACTTATCCTGTAAGGCTTATAACTTACAGGTCGAAGATCTAGCTGCTGCTTTCGCTTGAATCCAAACAAAAAAGACACCTTCAAGGTGCCTTTTTCTAGCAGCGGGGGCAGGACTCCTTACCCTTTCGGGCACTTACCTCTGACCTCTTGCAGTCCTAAACGGACAATCTCAGGCTTAGTTAAACTTCTCCATCCAGCTGGTGACCCAACGAAAGAAGAGTTGGTCGAATACTTAGAACTTGCATTAGAAGGTCGTAGGCGGGTCAAAGAACAGCTAAAGAAGATGGGTTCGTTTGAATATTACCAAACATCCTTCTCCTATGTTGACAGTGAGAGTATGCAAGAAACTTTTGTGGGTGTACCTGAAGAAGGTGGACGTTCACTGATAGAGCAAGATCCTCCCCCTCCTGGAAGCATATACACTGCCACATTTACAGATAGCGATATGGTTGCTCTTCATCGTGTTGAAGTTAGCAAAATGGCGGGGACCGGAAAAATAAAAATAACCGGAAATACTGATCGACAAATGAAAGATTCAATTGTCACCGCATATGACTATATGCGTGCAAATAAATCCCGATTGGGTATTGAGCGAGACATAGGCAATTACGACTACCATGTCCAAATAGTAGACTTAATGCAAGCAAAAGAAGGCTCACAAGGAGGTGTTGCATTCTTTGTGGCTTTGTACTCATTGTTACGTGAGAGGTCAACCTTAGCAGGTTTAGTTGTTTTAGGCGAAATGACTATTCAAGGGAATATTATGCCTGTCCGTTCATTACTTGAACCGCTACAGGTGATTTTAGACAATGGTGCCAAAAAAGTCCTGGTTCCTGTTAGTAATAAGAGACAGTATTTAGAGGTACCTGGAGATTTGATGGAACGGGTTGATCCCGTATTCTACTCAGAACCACTTGCTGCTGCACTCAAAGCGATTGGGATGTAAATTCTCTCATATTCACCTAATGGTACAAGGTGAAAAAACTGTTACATATCAACGTTTTCCATTGCAATAACAATCCTGAAGAGTATAAATTTCTAGAAATTGAATTTTGTATGGATTAGAGTAATCCCAAATCTTGCATCTCGGCAAGTGCAGCATCATCGTCAGTTATATCTGCAAGGGCTTCAAACATCCGCCCAAGTTCCGTCTGGGTGTCTTCATCCAAGTGCGGAGAAATATCAGCAAGTCTCTCGGACAGGATTTCCTGTGTTTCTTTAATTGACAGGTTACCTGCTGGACTAACCATATCTGATGACGTTTGGTACCAGAACCATTCTTCAGTGATCCACCGTTCGCGATACTGATGATAACCAAGCCCGTAGAAAGTCATACATATTCTTCCAGTTTCTTTTCCCCTACTGGCTGTCACGAACATGAATTCCCCATAAGCATTCGAACTGAGCCGAGCCTTGTTCGTGGTTGTATTTGGATTGGCAAGGATTTCATTTAGCCTTTCATCAGATACTCGCCAGCGAGTTACCTCATCCTCGGAGATTCCAAATATTTCATATGGTCGTTTGGGTCTGTAGCGTTCTGATGTCATTTCCCCTTTGTATTTATCTTTTTTCTAATTGCTCCCATGGTGGTTTCTAAGATCAAATCCTGTTCACTCGTCCAGCAAATCCGGACATCATCTGGTACTAGATCTGGAAGGTCTACAAGAGCCTGGATCAGCAGGTCCGACAGAGGTGCATAGTTAAAACCTAACACAGAGATGTGGTCCTCAATCTGTTTTGGTTTATAAAATGGGAGACCAGGATCACCGATAAGAAAGGCATCCTTCTGAGCAGGATGGTTTCGCACTTCATATTCATTTTTCAGCACTTCGAGATACTCTTCGGGATCTAAGCGATGGTGAAATTGTATGTTTTCTCGAATGGACATGTATCCCACATTAGCAAAATAACCAAAAGATTTCAATCCACTTGATCTCAATAGTTCATTTTGCTTTGAATATTGTCTGGGGTTGTTTTTCCCCCTGTCTCTCTTTGGGTTTAGCGTTGTAGTCACTCCGCTTTTCTGCGATCTTCAGCAGTGCTTCTATCGCAGCCTCCAAAGCCGCGTTTTTATAGGATTCAGGCAAGTCTGGGTCCAGAATGGCTTCTTGCGCTTGTCGGGACACAAAGTTCATAATTGCATCGTCTTTGCTGGCTCTTTTGTTTTCCACTTTTTTCAAGACAACAAAAAACTGAATTATCCATGCCGGATGATGTAGAAACTCAAAGCACTAAAGAATATCAGTGCACCAACGATCATGAGAATTAATGCTGTCATGTTTTTGTCACCCCCTTCATCTTTTCATGAGCAAGATCCCTGAAATATAAGCAATCATTATCCCCATTAGACCTGCAAAGAAAAAGTGCCATTGAAATGAGGCATCCCAGGTACGAACTGGGCTAAAACCAGACCAGTAAAAACTAAATTGCCCCAATCCATAATCTTCTCTGCCACTACATTTCGCTGTTCTCTAGATAGTTTTCTCACCACATCATAGATTATCATCTCATCACCATAAAGATCAAATTTTGGGAATGCAACCCCAAGAATCAACTTTCCCTTATAATTAATCGCGATGCCTAATACCGACGATGGGAGAGATAGTTTCCAGCTTGGTCCGGGTGAGTTAATCCCCCTAAGCAAAGCCGCTGAACTTAGTGGGCTTTCGCAAAGTCACCTAACTCTTCTGATTCGCAGAGGTGTTGTATGGGGAACAAAAATGGGCGGACGAAATTGGTTTACGACAGAGAAAGCGATTCGCGATTACCTGACCACCGACCCAAAACCCGGACCAAAACCCAAGTCAAAATAAAGATATATTGACAATTACACGCGTTATCGCGTATAATATTGACGCTTCAATTTCTCCACTCTAACTCCCCCCTTTCATTGCGTTTGTCCTTGCGGCCGCATTTTGATTACGAAAGGAGAGTGAGCGATGGGTGGTGGATCTGGCTAACACCCAACCAGATGTGGTTGGGACACAAGAAGCACTGAGGTGACAGGTGCCGCGGACCTGTCGCTTCTTTTATTACCACCACCACTTGAGCAGGTAATGTTCGTAGAGGCGTGGTTTCCTTTTTCCCCAGCTAACGATCCAGCGACCGTCTGGTAATTGGCGCTTGTGCCCACTGCCAAGTTTGTGGGTTTTTCCACTATTCTCTTCAATAAGAATAGTACGCTGTGGAGGCCTGGATTTTGGAAAGATAACATTTGTAGTGATATGACGTGTACGATTTGAAATATCTGTACCCCAAAAACCATCTGGTGTGAGGAAACCATTCCGAATCCCCCATTGAATATTGAATTCATCTTCGTCCCCCCTGTTCTTTACTTCTCGCAACGAGAGCAGCACATAGGTCTTGAATCCTGAGCGATAACGGTCCACCGGTTTGCCAGGGCTGCATTTGTAGTTGAGCAGGATCTCCCCGTCTCCCCAAGCATAATCTGGGTAAGCAATAATGTTATCCTGCAAATAACGCACTTTCTTGCGTTTCTGGAATGAAGCGCGCTTCCCGTGGTTATCAAGTAACTCCAAAGTGGATTCGTAGGCCATAACTTCAAACATGCCCTCATTGGCAAGACCGCGAAGAATTTTACTGATCAGTTTCCATGCCTCAGCAATAGCCTGTATCCAGGATAAATCTAAAGAAGTTATCAGCCAGCCAATCAGTTTTGATGGTCTTTCCTGCTTCATTGTGATTATATTTAGTACATACACTACTCTCCCCTCATCTGTCTGTGATACTCCATCAACTCCTTGAGAGACTTGGGTTGAAAATGCAGATCACGCTCGATAGGCAATCCTAATGGACCAGTAACCGATGCCAACTCCGATAACGAAAAGTATCCCAACTCCACCTCAAATCCAGATACTAACCCAAAGAAAATATCCTCCCCATCGAATTCGCTGGCATACCAGGTCCAATTACTGTCCGGAGTGAAGAATTTCACCCGGGCTTCTGCATCTAGCCCTTTTTCCTCATTACTGTATAGATCAGGTAATCGCTCACGAGAAGCTTTGTCAAGTAGTTTGTGTCCTCTTGGAATACCAGTCCCCCGCTCCACCATAATAATAGTGTAGCAATAATATGAACAATATTCCAGAAACAGGCCTATAGGTTTTTATCCGGATAAGGAAACTATAGGCCCTTGAAATTCTACTCTCAAGTTCAAATTTCCCCAGAGAATCAATTCTTCAAGAATATGAGTTCAGACATTGTCCGCAGAAGGAAGATTGTACGACTCATTTTGGCAATTGATGCGTTTCCCACTGATAGTTGAAAATACCTATAAGGCTTATGAAATGATTGTCTCAATAAATATCATACTTCGGTAATATCCATTATGTTCTTTAACTACTTCTAATCTCGAGTTATCTCAATTCCTTAAGATTTAGCTGGTAGACTTTACCTATTGCTCAATAAACCTATTGCTACTTCTGATGGGCGTTTGTAATCTATGGGCTTGCAGGGCATTTGACTCATAGCTAACTCAACCTTCGAAAGACTCAAATCAGATTTATCTATAGCTTTTTCCGCCTTATATTGATAATGCCAGGCAAAATCATTCAAAGACCCTAGAATACTACGACTTGCTGTTTTACCATATTGAACTTGATCATAATGACTTATTTCTTTTGCTATTACTTTGGGATGTGCACCAATCAATCCCAGCAGATTGGCGACCCTCAAGCGGAATAGTGGCACTAAGTTGTTGGTTTCCCAAACTGGAATTGCTACTGTTAGGAGTGATTTCTCACTTACAAACAAGATGAGATCGCCGGAAGAAGTGGGAACCAAGTTAGCGTACCAATCTCCTAATGTTGTTGTGGTCGGATCAAGGAAATCAGCGGGAATAATTCCTAAAAACTTCTGGAGTTTTTGAGTACAACGCAGTGTAACCATAGACACTAGCTGTTTTTTGTCTTGAATTTAACTTGCTGACATATCCGGGTTATCAAGAACAAAAAAGTTTTGCGAATAACTCTTTTGCAATACTTTGCCCTTCTTCGGTCATAATCACCGACTTAGCCTTGCTTTTAGGATCGCTAATAAAACCTTTTTCATGTAAACGATCCATTGCATCCCAATCAAAGCTCTTCCAAGCCCTTACAACATTTTGATTCCCATGGATGTTTAGATAGAGAAGAGCAAGGATAGCTTCATCAACTTTATCCTGGTTGTATTTCATAATCATTTCCTATATCACATAAACAGCGAAATACTTCCAATGCCAGCTAACAAGACTGTCGAAAAACGTAATTTTGGACTTAAGACCAATGCAGGTTCTTCCTTACTATAGCAACTATCTACAGCTGTATTATGCCTTTTTTACACTTTTTCGACAGCTTCAACGGCTTGCGTTACTGGCTCGTGGGCGGGGCTTGGATAACATCATTATAGCGAGATTCCCAAAAGCCGGAATCAACTTGATTTAGCGGGGAAAATCCCACGAGTCCAGTGCACGCTGTGTTAGCCTGCTTTTTCTTCACAGCTTTTCAATTCCCTTCACACTCATACCCTTACGGTTAACCTTTAAGACCTTCGGTTGACGCATAGTGGATCGAGCAACATCTAGCCAGTCTGTTTGTAGGAAAGGTATCATCTCACTGTCAACGACAAGCAAATCTCTATTACGGCACATCTGTGTGAATCCTGATGGATGTCCCTCAAAAAGAATCACCGCATGCCCAATTTGTGCGAACCCATGTAGCAAGTTTAAGAAAGGAACAGAGTTGTTGGGGCTAGCGTTAAACGCACGAAATTCTGTCATTCCTATTGCCAAGATATTCCAATGGTTGTCAGATGGAGCAATTTCTTCAAGCATAGATAAGAATTGGGGCTCTAATGTTTCACGACCAGGAAGAGGGTCAGACGTTTTGATTATCCTTCCTGGCGTGATAATCACAAGCTTCGGCTTACTTTTAATTTCAGCCATATCTTGGGCGATCGTTAAGAGTTCATCGGTCAGTAGATCAGAATCAACATCGGGCATTCGTGGTGAAAAGTCTACATCACCGTCTTGCGCTCCATGCTTATTTAGATAATCTATGTAACTTTGTGCCTCCACTTTTGCGGAGTCGTTGGGAGCTAACGGAAGATAGGACTCAAAATCTGCAACAGCTCGTGCAAGTTTTCCTTTGGCATGATAAGCAAGCGCACGTTTTTTATAAGCAGCACCTAGCTTGGGGTTTAGCTCAATAGCTTTGGAATAATCCGCAACAGCTTGATCAAAGTTTTCGCTTTTTACGTGCGAATCTCCCCGTACGCCATAAGCATCGATGGATTCTGGATTTATTTCGATTGCCTTTGTTGTATCTTGAATTGCTTGTGCTAAATCTCCTTTGCTGAAATTTGCATATCCCCGATTTATGTAGGCCATACTAAGTTGTGGGTTAATTTCAATTGCTTTATTGTAATAATTTATCGCAGCTTCTATATTCCCCTTTTGAAAAGAGGAGACACCTTGTTTAGTGAATTCAAGCGCTTGTTCTGACGGGGTAGAGTCTTTTCCAAAAAGTTTTTGAAACATAAAATACTCCTTCCCATAACCTTTCCATCAAAACTACTTCACATTTTTACTAATTGTAGCTTTTGCAGGCTAACGGTTTGTTGAGCCGCCTGCGTTTTGGCTCAGAGTGCTGCTGATTCAGAGCCAAAGTTTGCTTTTAGCGCGCCGTCCTCCGCTGCGTAGCAGGTCGTGCTCTAACTTGGGTTAGGCAGCAAATTCCTGTTTTTCAAATAATAATCTCTTTTAGGACTTAGATAATCGTTTGCTGCCCCAAAGGGACAAAACAATTATGGCTGCTACCACCAGTATGCCAAAATTTATCCAACGACCCAATTCAGTGGTCCAGAAGGGAATTACAGCCGCTGAAGTGTTCGCAACTGCATGAAAAAGGGTGGCAATCAATACGCTGCCGCCTGTATTGTTATATAGCCAAGTATAGAAGATCGACAAAACGATCGTTTGCAGAAAATACTGATACATGGGGATTGCCGCCTGAGTCGTACCCTCGATAAAGAATAACGGCAGGTGCCAAACCGCCCAAATTGAACCTAGAACCAAACTGGCACCGAGTGCCGTAGTACGTTTTTGAAGAGGGTCAAGGGCAAATCCGCGCCAACCATATTCTTCTGGAAGCGCGTTCGTTAAGAAGATGAGCAAAAAAACGGGGATGATCATAGCTGCAGGGATGCCATACTCCCAGGAGAATGAGCCTTGCACAACAATCAGGATGAAGACGGTGAGTAGGGCAGTTACAG
>Ga0209536_100004521_pt1 | contig 21955 bp, 22 predicted proteins | sample DeeMarSeWOR28_12_FD_187461 | JGI IMG/M metagenome (GOLD analysis project Ga0209536, IMG submission 187461) | Marine sediment microbial communities from White Oak River estuary, North Carolina - WOR-2-8_12 (SPAdes) (version 2) | ecosystem: Environmental > Aquatic > Marine > Intertidal zone >... | reverse complement strand
CCCTTGATTAGTAGGTCGCAACTCCGGGGTGTTATCTATGTGGACTCAGTCAACAAACCCTACGGTTTTCGCAGAGATGATCTTTCTCTGCTCAGTGCCCTAAGTGTGCCGGCCGCTATCGCCATAGAGAATGCCTCATTTCACCAGGAAGCAGATACGTTGACATAGAGCCAAGTCTCCACCCACTTCAATTACACTCCCATTTATTTTTATATCCTCAATGCGCAGCAATTATTGAGCGTTTTTCAAAATCTGCGTCCAATCTATGTTTTCGTGAGTTCCGGGGTTTCCAGGAAGGAGAACAATTCGATTGCAGAATCGCTTAGAGCGTCGGTCTCCCTTGAAATCTTTTTTCACATGTTGTAGGTATGCTTGGGTGTTTTCATCTCGCAGCGAGAGGGACAAGCCAGCACCCTGAGGGAGGCGTTATCAAAGATGCATTATGAAGAACTGCCAGAACGGGTGGGCTTGCTCAAAGACAAAGCTGTCCCCAAACTCCCATCCACTGGACATTGGGGCACTGGAGTGAAAGGATTCTGTGCAGAGCAGGCTGCTCATGGGTAAGTATCAGATTTCAAAAGAAGAATTTTGCTTATTCTGCCGCCTTCTATACGACAGACACCTGGTTACAGGCGTTGGGGGTAACGTCTCCGCCCGGATTGGAAACAGGTTTTTCGTCACACCATCCGGGTATTCCTTGCGAGCGCTGAGCCCGGACATGGTGGTCACTCTCGATCAGAAAGGAAGGGTCCTAGAGGGAGGCGCTCCCACAAAGGATGTGGGGATGCATATGGGTGTCCTGGGCATAAGACCCCATATCAATGTGGTCTGCCATGTCCACGGGGCTTTCATTATTGCAGCATCCGCCTTTTTGGATCCAGGCCCTGATACATTGCCTCCCATTACGCCAGGATTCGCCTATTTCGCCCACCCCCTGAGGATGGTCCCTTTCAAGGTCCCTGGGACAAAAGAGTTCGCAAGTGCCACTACTGAGCAATTTTCTCATCCCGCATGCCGGGCCCTCCTCCTTCAGAATCACGGACTCGTGACAACTGGAGAGAATCTGGAGGAAGCCGTTAATATTGCCGAAGAGATCGATGAGACGGCCAGGATATACCTCATGACAAATGGGAAGGCGAAGGCCATCTCTGCGGAGGATGTGCGTAAAATAAAAGGGTCAGCCTCTGGGCCGTAAGCCGAGCGATTATCTCATATATGGTGGATGAATTTCCAAGGTGAAAACAAATCTCCAGCTCTCAAAATGAACCGTATTTTTGCACTATTAGAGTTTGTTTTTTCCCTTTGACCGAGAATAGATTCTCTGCTATAAGCATTTCAACCCACAGAATAAACGAGGGAGGATTAGCCATGACTGAAGAGAGCCCATTGAAAGATAAGGTCATCCTGGTGGTTGACGACGAACCTGACGTGCTTGAAACGGTGGAAGAAGAGCTAGATATGTGCTTGGTCCACAAGGCGCAAGATTATGAGACGGCTCTTCAATACCTCTTGAGTTATACCTATGACGCAGTCATCCTGGATATTATGGGGGTTAACGGGTTCGAACTCTTGAAGAATGCCGTGTCGAGGGGTTTCCCGGCAGTCATGCTCACGGCCCATGCCTTAACACCTGAGGCATTGAAGAATTCTATGAAACTTGGGGCCATCTCTTTCCTGCCAAAAGAAAAAATGGCGGAGCTGCAGGACTTCCTTGAAGACGTGGTCACCAATGGCCATAAGGCGGTTTGGGTAAAGTTCTTTGATCGGCTTGGGGCCTATTTTAATAAGCGATTCGGCCCAGACTGGAAAGAAAAAGACAAGTTTTTCCAGGAGTTTGAAGAGTCTGTTAGGAAAAGTGAAGAGAAGGCCGAGTAACCCGGCAAAGGCTCAAACGCGGTCATTTCAACCTTTGAAGATTTGAGGCATGATTGTGCCTTAAGATATGACTACTATGATAGTAGCCTTCCCTGGCCATCCTCCCATTAAAGTCACGTCCCACGGAAAGACACTCTAATGCAAATCAGGCATCTTCATGTTTGGGATGTCTCCACACAAGAGGCGATCCAACTGCAAAAGCAACTAAGATCCCGCTTGGATCTCAGGAAATGGCTCAGCCCGATTAGATGCGTAGCAGGAGCGGATGTCTCATTTTCAAGAAAATCAGGACGCATTTGGGCAGGGGTTGTGGTTTTCAGTTTTCCCGAGCTCTTAAGGATTGAAGAGAAATGGATACAGGATAAGGTGCGGTTTCCTTACATACCCGGACTCCTGAGCTTCCGGGAGCTTCCAGTCCTCCTCAAGGCGCTAAAGAGACTGGAGACCGATCCTGAATTGATTATTTGCGATGGTCAGGGGATTGCTCATCCAAGGGGATTGGGACTCGCCTCCCACCTGGGTCTCCATGTGGACAGGGCGACCATTGGTTGTGCAAAGAGTCGTCTGGTGGGGGAGTTTTCTGAGGTCAAAGAGGAAAAGGGAAGTCATACGCCCCTTTGGTACAAGGATCAGATGGTAGGAGCTGTGGTGAGAACAAAGCGAGGCGTAAAGCCCCTGTTTATTTCGCCTGGAAATAGGATAACCTTGGATGAATCTGTGAAGATTGTACTTGAATGCTGTGGAAAATACCGAATGCCGGAACCAACCAGGCAGGCGCATCTTCTGGTGAGCGGTCTCAGGCGTCGTCAAGAGGTCGCGTAAACCCACACCCCTTTTCTCTGCATTTCAGCACGGGTCCCGAACCCTTTGTACGCTTTACAACGAGCACCTTGGTGCCACATTCGGGACAGGTCTCATTGATTGGCTCATCCCAGAGGGCGAAGCGACATCGGGGATACTGATCACAACCGTAAAATCTTCTTCCTCTCTTGGAGGCCCTCTCTACCAATTTTCCAGGGCAATCTTCCGCTGGACATGGAACGTTGGTACTGAGGGATTCGGTATGCCTGCAACGGGGATAGTTTTCACAGGCCAAGAATTTTTGACCAGTGCGGCTCTGTCTGACCACCATTTTGCCCCCACATTTTTTGCAGGTGGCCTCTGTGCGTTTTCCTTCTGGTACGACCCCTTCGCCCTTGACCCAAGCCCGAGTCTGTTTGCACTCAGGATAACCAGAACAGGCGAGGAATGTCCCGAACTTTCCGCTCTTGACCACCATGGGTCTGCCACAGACCTCACAGCTGCCCTCCTCCTTGCCCAGATCAGGGCTGCTTTCCACCACGATATTTCCTTTTTCGTCGCGGCCAAAATTGTTCGTATACTTGCACTCAGGAAACCCGGAACACCCCAAGAAGAGCCCGTTCCTCCCCGATTTAATGGCCAGGGGTTTCTGGCATTCGGGGCAGGGGAGGTGGGTCATCACCTCTCCTTTCATCTCCTTTTTTGCCATTTCCAGGTCTTTTCCAAAGGAACGGTAGAAACTATCAAGAATCTTGGTCCACTTGACCTCTCCCCTCTCAATTCTGTCCAGATTGCCCTCCATCTGAGCCGTGAACGCAATGTCCAGTATCTCAGGGAAGCTCTTTACCAAAAGGTCTGTGACCAACAAACCCAATTCAGTGGGACTGAAACGGCCTTTGGTAATGCTCACGTATTCTCTTTCATGGATGTTGCCCAAAATGGTTGCATAGGTTGAAGGCCTTCCAATGCCATTTTCTTCCAAGGCCTTGATCAATGTGGCCTCAGTAAACCTAGGTGGTGGCTGTGTGAAGTGTTGCGCTGGCTCCAATTCTATGAGCTTTAGGACTTGCCCTTTTTTCAGAGGAGGAAGGATGTCCTCTTTGTTTTTGTTCGAGTCTGAGTCACTTAAGCTTTCCTCGTACAGCGTGGTAAAGCCTTTGAAAATCACAACAGAACCCGTCGCCCTGAATAGGGCGCCCCCGGAAGCGATGTCGGCTTGGGTCTGCTCCAGTATGGCCGGGTTCATCTGACAGGCCAGAAACCTTTTCCAAATCAGGGCGTAGAGGGCAAGCTGGTCCTTCGTGAGATATACGGCCACCTCCTCTGGACTGAGGGTAACAGAAGTGGGTCGGATGGCTTCATGGGCCTCTTGCGCCCCCTTGCGACTGCGGAAGGTGTTAGGTTTTTCCGGGAGGTAGTCATGGCCGAACGCCTTATTGATAAACTCCCTTGCTTCTGAAACGGCCTCGCTGGAAAGCCGAAAAGAATCGGTCCTCATATAGGTAATGAGCCCTATTTGCCCCTTTTCGCCCAATTCAATCCCCTCATAAAGGTTTTGGGCAATGGACATGGTCTTTTTTGCAGGAAAGTGGAGTTTCTTATAGGCTTCCTGCTGAAGAAGGCTCGTGGTGAAGGGCGGGGGTGAGTTCTTTTTCTTCTTCTTTCTTACAACCTTCTCCACCTCGAAGGTCCCAACCTTTAACTCGGCGACAACGGCCTGAGTTTGCTCCTCGTTTTTAAGGTCTGCTTTTTCATTATTATACTTGAACAGCCTGGCTTTAAAGGGTGGAGGTTCTTCAGTTTGGAGATGGGCAGTCAAGGACCAATACTCCTGGGGCTGGAAAGCATGGATCTCCCGCTCTCTCTCGCAGATCATCCTCAGGGCTACAGATTGCACTCTGCCTGCGCTCAGCCCTCGCCTGACCTTGGACCAAAGAAGAGGGGAGATCTGGTAGCCCACCAGTCTATCCAGAATTCGTCTGGTCTGTTGAGATTCGAACCGATCTTGATTAAGGGTTTGGGGAGAGGAGAGAGCCTCCTTGATGGCCTTTCCGGTGAGCTCATTGAAAAGGACTCGAAAAATCTTCTTATCTCCGGTTCCCAATTCTTGGGCTATATGCCAGGCAATGGCTTCTCCTTCTCTGTCTGGATCGGGTGCCAGATAGATCGCGTCGGCACCTTTGCTGGCCCGTTTCAGTCCACTGAGAATCTTGCCCTTGCCTTTGATCGTGACATATTCCGGGGTGAAATCGTTTTCTGTGTCAACACCGAGTCTGCTATTGGGCAGATCTTTGATGTGACCCACTGAGGCCATTATCTGATAATCGGTTCCCAAGTATTTTTTTAGGGTCCTTGCCTTGGTGGGTGATTCAACAATGAGTAAATTCTTGGTCATAGGTTATACCGGTATAAGAAGTGCCTAAAGTGACCTGCCCGCCAATGCCTCCTTGTGTAAGGCTCTAAAGCCTCCCTAAGCGATGTGAGAGCCAAGCAAAAGGCGCGGTGCTCACAAATGGCGGTGGCAGGCGGGGCCAAAGTTCCTAAAGTAAACTGAAATGCCTGAAGTCGCTGCATTGTTCAATGAACGAAGATAACATCATCTCCCAATTACACAACCCCTGGTGAAGACCCTACCGGACAAACATCTTGCCAGGAAGTTGCCTGATAATTCCCTTTAGTTCCATTCTCATAAGTATGCTTGCTGCTTTGCCCGGCGGCAAATTTCCTTGCCTGCTAATCTCATCTATATGTAGGGGATAATCTCCGATCAGATCGAAGACCGCCTTTTCAGAGTCCTCCATGTGGGGCAGGGGTCCTTCTTTGAAAGTATCCGTTTTTGGGGCGTAGTCATAGTTCAAGCCTAATTCATCCAGGATGTCATCGGAGTTTTCTATGAGTCTCGCCCCTTGCTTGATCAGGAAATGACACCCTTTACTCTTAAATGAGTGGATGCTTCCAGGGACAGCAAAGACTTCCCGGCCTTGTTCAAGGGCCAAAGAGGCTGTGATCAGGGATCCACTCTTTTTTGTGGCTTCCACAACGACCACGCCCTTGGTAAGTCCGCTAATGATGCGGTTACGTATGGGGAAGTTCTTTGGCTCAGGGGGTGTCCCTAAAGGAAACTCTGAGATCAGCGAGCCTTCCCGAATGATTTTATCCGCGAGTTTCTTGTTGGATGCAGGATAAGTGATATCTATCCCTGTACCCAGGACAGCAATTGTGAATCCTCTTCCGGCCAGACAACCCCAGTGGGCGGCGGAGTCTATTCCCCTGGCCATACCACTTACAACACCCAAACCTCTTCTTCCAAGTCCCTGTCCAATCTTTTCAGCGGATTTAATGCCATAAGGGGTGGGATTTCTTGAACCCACCATCCCAATAAAAATTGCCTTTTGAGGGATGTTCTTGCCCTTGAGGTACAAGAGAACCGGAGGATCATGAATTTCTCTGAGTGCCAAGGGATAACCCGGATCAAGAAAGGGAATGATCCTGGCACCACATTCTTCAACACGCCTAAGCTCCTCGGAAGGGTCAGTAGGCAATTTCAAGTCTACAATATTCCTGGCAGCCTCGTTTCTAACGCCCTCCACCTCTGCGAGTTCTGAGAGGCTTGCCTGGAATATCTGCTCAGGACTATCAAACTTGTCTATCAAATTCTTGCAGGCCACATTCCCGAGGCCTGGAGTCATTTGCAGGGCAAGCCAACCGCATTTTTCATCAGACCAGATTCTCATGATTCTTCAAAAGGACAAGTGTCCTGTCTCCCTCCCAAGATAATGGAAGCGGGAGATGCGTATTGCTCAGGGCAGAATATGGCGGGAGAATAAACCAGAGGAGAAAAGAATAGTCAAGATTTTTTCTAAAAGGACCTTTTGCGGTGCATCCTATTCAGTGGGACAGGTGGGTATCCTGGTAAACAGATCAGGTGTCTCCACCCAAGAAAGCCCCTTCACATAAGTTCCGATAAGAAACTCTTCATTTGCAGAGATCACGATGGCGGTGGATGTGTCTGGCCGCGATTCCAAAACCATGATGGTCCCAATCGGTATGTCAGGCAGAATGATGCTTCGTGGCTTGCTTATAAAGTCCATCTCTCCTTTTACTGGATCGCGAACTAGGTGAGTTCTGACTACCTCAAAGATGTTCCCTCGCCGGACCCCATCGTTAAAACCATGATCCAGGTAGACGACCCTGTTGGAGGCTACGAGAGAGCGTTGATCCTGGGTCGCAACAATGTTTCCAACCAATGGCTCATCTAGGGATATGGGTTGCACACACTGTGATATGGGCTCAAAAGGAAGGACCAGATCACCCACATTCAGTTCCCTAAAGTACTCTTCGATTTTCGCTTTATATACACCTTCCTTCTTGTAAAAGGCGCCACCCCCAAAGCCCAAGCCCACTTCTTCTTCCACAACCACCCTTCCGAGAACGGAAAGGATGTAGCCGATCTTTTCCCCGGTTATGGGGTGCTTTATTAAAGGAGAGGACTTACATATGTTGAACTGATCTCCAGGCTTAGCCGCTTTCCCATTGTTAAGATGAAGAAAGATTGTTTCCCCTTGGGCTAGGAGTTCCCTGCCACTTTCAGAGGCGAGGACGAAGCCCCACGGGTCCACTTCCTTTACCGAGAGGTGTCCGAGTGCCTGGACGTTGGTGAGGCCAGAGACATCGATACCCGTCACTGCAGGGGCAGTTATAGGTTTGGGTTCCTCTGCTTTCTTGACCGGCATCTCTTTTTCCTCTTGCTCCACTTCGGCCCTTCTCACGGGAACGCCTTCCAGGAGGGTAACCAAATCTCCTGGTTTGAGAAGATGAGGGTTGGTGATAAAAGGGTTCATCTGCCAGAGTTTGGGCCAGAGATTGGGATCACCGTAATACTTTTCACAGATGTCCCATAACGTATCCCCCCTTTGGACAACATGTGTCTGGGGCTGTGCCCAAATGAAAGAGGGACTAAATAGACAAATGGCAAGAAGTAAGATCAGAATGACAGGTATAGCTTTTTTTATTCTGCTCATTTTTTATACACATCCTAATGCATAAAATTTTAGTTAAGTTTTACTATTTTTACCTCTATTTGTCAAGTACGTTTAAACCTTATTTAGCTGAACTGAGCAATTTGAAGTGAAAAGGAGTTTAAGGAAATTTACGTTAACTGTGGGTTTCCAAAGAGCCGATGTATCCCTACCAATCTCCATTAGGGTCTTTAGCCGGTCATATCCTTGAAGCAAGGAGGGCTGCAATTTGGCTGATAGCGTTGAAATGGGATGTGGCGCAGAAGGCGAAATTTGGATAAGATGGGGCCCAGAAAAGGGGGAAGAAATTTCAGGCTTGGGTATCCTTTAAATCTTCTTCACTGCAGAAGGCCGAAGGCCCAACAACGATATGGATCCCGTTATCCAACTTTATGATATAGAATTCGAAAGGGGAGTCTGTCCTCTCGGTAATCACGCCTTTGACCCCCTTGTATCCCTTTGTCATCACAATCTTGGTTCCGGGTTCAAGCATATCTTCTCACCTCTTCAAGCCAGACATTGTACAATACGGAAACTGAGAGCCTCATGTGCCATAATTGATTGGCCTACTACCTCCGTCTGGCATGAGCTTGGAAAACGGTAGATATAAATGGGGCCCGTGTGCCGCCCAGAGTGAGGGTGCAGCATTTGGAATGGACGCCATCCACACCTCCACAGGCCTATATAGCTCAGGTTTTATCCTCTGTCAAAGTAAGCCTGGCACAGGGATTTCCCCATTTGACCATCGATTCTCGATTCATTGTAGTTCTCATTTAAGAGACTGGCGTCCCATGAGGGTCATGTTCGGGTCATCATCAGGCCCGCATACCTGCCGAACTGGGAGAGGCAGACGGGATTGGCTGGCTGGGCAGGCGTCTGTCCCAAAGGCGGGTAACCGGGTGATTACGTAGGCAGAAAGGTGAGTAGCATGATTGATATCTCCACAATTGATTATTCAAAATTTGACAGGCCAGAAATTCTGAGGATGTTGTTTCATCCTCGCCCCGATTGGCCCATTTCAGAAGGGGGTAGGGAAGGCAAAGGTTTTCTGATTCCCGTGGAGACGGATGTGGTGGTGGGAGGCAGATTACATGTCTCTGGGAAATCCAAGCCCAACATCTTGTTTTTTCACGGGAACGGGGAGATCGTGGCAGACTATGACGACATAGGAAGACTTTATGTCCGCAAAGGCCTGAACTTCCTGCCTGTGGATTACCGAGGATACGGGCACTCCACAGGGACACCCACCATTACAAACATGATGCGAGACGCCCATGTGATATATGACTATGTCGTGAGTTGGCTTTTGGACAATGGGCATGGGGGACCTCTCATTGTGATGGGTAGATCATTGGGCAGTGCCTCTGCCCTGGAGCTTGCTGCACATTATTATGATCAGATAGATGGTCTCGTCATTGAGAGCGGATTTGCCTATGCCAGCCCTCTTTTGAAACTCCTTGGCATCAACATGGGGGTTTTGGGACTTCGAGAGGAGGAGGGTTTTGGCAATTTAGAGAAGATTGGTCGCTTTGTTAAACCCACACTGATCATTCATGCGGAGCAAGATCATATCATCCCTTTATCAGAAGGTCAGGCCCTCTACGAAGCAAGTCCTGCCAGGGGAAAAAGATTCCTAAGGATTCCCGGTGCCAATCACAATGATATATTTCTGAGGGGCATGTGGGAATACTTGGAGGCCCTAAAGGCGTTATCAGAGGAGATAAGTCGCAAGAATAGAGGGTAACTTGAAAAGCAAAGTCGAGGGCTTCCTTGACTTTTTCCATTTCGTAATTAATCGTGTAATAATAAAATCGCTGCGTTTGGCCTGAATGGGAATGGCCTTGCCAGGGAAAGGAGTAGACTTATGGCATATACTTGTAAGAATTGTGGCGCGGTAGCGGAGGAGCCGGGGCATTTGTGCAACCCCTGTGGGGATGCGAGCAAGTGCAGTTTCTGTGGCGCCCCCCAAGTTGATCCCTCCCATATGTGCAAAGATAAGCTGGCGGCCATGAAATATGTCTGTGCCAGTTGCGGGAGAGTGGCTATGGAAGAGGGTCATCTTTGTAAACCCTCTGCCATTAGCTAAAGTTCTGTTCAAAAGATCAAAGGCGGTAGGGATAGGGCGTTTGCCCAGGGGATAAACCCTGCCGCCTTTTCTTGCGCTTTTGAAAGAGATGAGAGTGCTAATGCTCAGAGTATAGGACAAAGACTATCTGCCAGATAACTCCATCTCCAAGTCTTTGATATACTGGGCGATCAAGACACCGAGATAGATGCATACATTTCCTTCTATACAGGCGTCCGCGTCCTTTTTTTCGAGAAAGGCATGACGTTTATGGTCTCCCTTTTCAAAACTGACGACCCATGCGTTTTTCCCCTGATCGAATTCGACTCCTAAAGAAAGACCGAATTTGGTAATTTCGGGATACATCTCCAAGAGCTTTTCCTCTAGATCCGCTTTTGAATATCCCATATGGACCCCCCTTCTAGCCTACCCTCAATTCTCTTTAAACATCGCATCGATTCCCCTTTAGCCGCCATCGAGTTCAGGGCTCATTCCATCCCACTATGTTCCCGCTCTGGTCAAATGAGACAAAACCCCCATAGATGTTGGGGTAATACCAGAGTGTCTTCACGCCCTTGATGACTTTGGTGGGTTCACCAAGGATAGACCGGACTTGCGCTTGCGACATGCCCATTTCAAGCCTGCGCCAATTCATTTTGTTCTGCCAACCGTATTCATCGGCTGCGTCCTTTTTACGTGATGCAATGCATTCGTTAAGGAGGCCCTCAAGTTCTTCTATTTTTGCCTCAAGCGCCGATATCTTTTGACGAAGCTCTAAAACCTCCTTGTCCTGCGCCTGAGTGGGCGGAGCGAAGAGGGCGAGGAGCACCACCATGCCTCTGATTATCCATAGAAAATTGGATCGTTTCATTTCGCCTCCATGTATGTCCTGAAAATTGGGGCCTTTTGGGAAGAATCGCCCGATTTTTCACTATGGCAAGAAGAAAAATACGTCAACTAGCCTATCTTCGTTGATGGGGTTTATTGTAAATAATTAAGGTGTTTTCTTATAATTTCAAGGCAAATTATCATAAAAGAATGCCTTGAGCAAGGAGTCTGAGCCGTGCCATATTCATGAGGTGAGCGAATCAGATTTTACCCTGTGAAAGCTGTTTATTCTATTAGCGGTTGGCAGAGTTGTAAGCAGAAATGAATTCATTCACGATCTCTCTGAGCGCCCCATGGACATCTGCCACATCGCTACTGTAATTGATTTCTTGCCTTTGCCAGGTGGTGGCAAAAAATCTGATGCTAGGCTTTCTCCCCAAAAAGGCCTGTTGGCGGGCTTTCACCACGATGAAGTTGACGCTGAGGGGTGTATCCGCGACTTCTATTTCGTCAATATTTACAGAGATATCCAAACGGGCCATAGGATAACTCCCCTTTAATCTGAAGTTGTTATACTCTCTCTCAGATAATAATTTAATCCCCGCCTTGGTAAGCTGTTGCTCCGTAGTTCTGCGTATTTGGGCAGCGGCAATTCCTTTTTCCTCGGTTCCTGGGCTGAGGGGCTCTACCTGTAGATAGACGCTTTTTAGGCCGCCAAGAATAGGTCCGAACAGTTGTCCATCAGCGGCAAAGGAGACAGAACTCCTGCTAACCGAGATTAAAATGGCCACTAGGCTCAAGACAAATGCCGTGCGTTGATAGCCCTTCATCAGTCAAACCTCCTTTTCAGTGAAACCCCGCCTCCTCGGCCCGTACCTGCCCGGGCAGGGGGCTACGGAGGGTGGATGCTAAACAGTACGGATGCTTAGATTTGCGCTTATGAAAACATCGGACGAATATTATGCCCCATTCCTTCATAATCATCAAGGCGACTGTATGGGTCATTCCAAGGCCTTGAGCACTTCACTGATTTGCGAATGCTTCATGTATCCCTGATCAACCAGGATGGTGCCTATAAATCTATGCTTCTTCTTCTCTATATTCTCCCTAACCTGGATTTCCAATGCTTCCTGGATTTGTTTGGGGCTAACAAAGCCTTTTTCCACTGCTACGATTCCAAAACGTCTTTCCAGTTGGTCTGTCTCCATCTCATGCTCAGCCTTTTTCTGTTGAGGAAAGTAAATAATCCGGGCTGTCCGAGGCGCAGGCTCACTCAGTCACAACCCAGTTCCTTTACCAAGCCGTATATTGAATAATCATTTCACAAGCAAAGCTTAACTATACCCGCGGCACAGCCGCGGGGTTTTTAACATCTAACTCAGTTAACTTACACGATGCACCAATACCCTTGGGGAATTGACCTTCCCAAGAGGCTCCCAAGACAATGGTCATCCATCTTTACATTTCCACCACTCCCTCCTTAATCTCAGGCGTCGCTCAAAAAACCCCATCTCTTTTTTGGAGATGGGGTCGTGGGACGCCAACCATGAGAACTTGTAATTTTGCCTCTGGTGCGAGAGAGGGGATTTGAACCCCTACACCCGAAGGTACTGGATCCTAAATCCAGCGCGTCTGCCAGTTCCGCCACTCTCGCACAATTTTTCCTCTGGAATCATGCCGTCATAGAGTAATGGAGCAATGGTTAGCACTAGTGATTCGTTCCATTCTGAGGATTTTTGGAGACTGTGTCAAGGGATTACGGAGGGGCTGAATCTCTGTTCAAAATCCTCTACGTATGTCCTAAGAAGGCCTTCGTCTGCGAAACTGTAATACGTGTTGTTCCCTATAATCACGTGGTCGAGCACTTGGATCATCAGGAGTCGGGACGCCCATACCAGATCTCTGGTCAGTTTTCGGTCTTCTGTGGAAGGGGCGGGATCTCCAGATGGATGATTATGGACGAAAACCAAGGCCGCCGCTGAATGTTCTAGAGCCAAGGTGATCACTTCTCGGGGATAGATGGCGCTCCCCGTTAAGCTGCCAAGAAAAACGTCATGGTCAGAGATCAATTCGTTCTTGCGGGTCAGAAAGAGGACCTTAAAGACCTCCCTTTTCAAGTCACGCATGGAGTGAAACAAATAGTCGAAAACCGCCCTTGAGGAGCCGAAAAAGGCCTTTCCCTTTGCTCGGTCCTTGAGATACCTCCTGGCAACCTGATGAACAAGATTCAAATAGAGGGCATTTTTGGGGCCAATTCCCTTGATATCCATCAGTTTTTCTTTGGGTGCAGAGAGGACGGCAGACAGGTTACCGAACTTTTTTAAGGCCTCTCTGGCTTGGGACTTCACATCCCTTCTGGGGGTCCCCAGGGTGAGAAGAAATTCCACCACCTCTTCATCTGAAAATCTCTCGAGGCCGGCTTCTGCAAATTTGTCGCGCAATCTCAGTCGGTGTCCTTGCCCCTTTTTTTGCCAGTCTTGCTTGTCCATGTGGATAGGATGAGTAATGGTGGCGTATGTGCCCGTTTGGATTTGGAAAAGCTTGAACCCTTGAACCATACAACCTTCGCCGGGTGTAGTCAATCAACCTAAGATTACGAGGGGATTGCTTTGTCTTTGCAGCAGAAAATATCTGGCACTTTTTGCAGATTCGTTTATAAATGGTTATAATAGATTCGGTTTGATATCTAAAAGAGTGATCAAAAGGATGCTGAATCGATGTTTCTACTGAAAATCCTATTTTTTCTCATTGTCTCTCTCCTTTACCAACTCATCCTCACTGAGGGTGCCTGGGCCTGGGGGCCAGCCATACACACGGTAATTGGCTGCACCATACTGGATGAATTGAGCCACATATTTCCTCCTGTTGCTAGGGTTATTCAATTGTTTCCGATGGAGTATCTCTATGGGAGTCTGTCGGCTGATTTTTTTGTGGGCAAGGGGCAAAAGCGCAAAGATGGCCACTCCCATAACTGGGACACAGGTTTCAGATTCTTTGAGGGCGCAGGCGATGATAGGGAGACAGCGTACGCGTATGGGTTCCTTTCTCACCTGGCGGCCGATGTGGTAGCCCACAATTACTATGTGCCCAACCTTATTCATAGCGTGTCCGCATGGAAGCGGATGCGGCACATCTATGTGGAGGCGAAGGCAGATCAGTTTGTGGGCCCCGTTTATACTAGAATTGCAAGGGATCTGTTGAGCCGGGAGGAGTTGGGTTGTGACGAACTGCTCAGGTCGGCCGTGCGGACAAGCCGAAACGGCCTTAAGACAAGGAAACGTCTTTTTACGCAGAGCGTGAAATTATCCGATTTTCTGAATGGCTCACAACCCACAGGTCTGGTGGGCAAAGGAACCCGATACCAGATTTCACCCGAGTATTTAAACTTTATGATCAATTTAGCCTATCGTCTTGTAAGGGATTTTTTGACAAATACAGAATCATCACCCTGCCTTTCCTACGATCCGATTGGGAGCAGAAATCTCCGTCTCGCCACCCGTAACGGAATCTTCTCAAAACTCTTCAATATTCCTAGACCCCTGCATCTTTTCGATGTGGATCGAGAGCTCCTCAAATTATGATATGGGTACCTCCACCTTGGTGTGGGCCCTCCAGGACAGAGGCCGCAATTGAACAACGCTATAATACTTTAGGTTATTGAAGAGCCCTTGGGCTAAGCGGCATTCTCTGGAGGGAAAAATGTTTTGTCTCATGCTCCCTCGTTGCAGAGTGCTTTGTTCCATGTTAATAGAGGGGTTGTCGGAAAACGCCCATCTGCCATTCGACAAGCCGTTCGACAAGCTCACGGTCCTGAGCAAGGTCGACCCTTCGACATAGCTCAGGGTCGATGCTGAGCAGGGTCGAAGCATCGAAGGGCTGCGTTACCCTCATCCCCCGCCCAGTTAAATTCTCGCTACGGGAGACGGCGAAGCCGATTTTTCGACAGTATCAGCAGAAAATCGTAACACATTAAGCATTACAAGGGCGCATAAAACCCATGAATGTGATCAGGATACTTCCAGAAAAGGTGGCCTCTCAGATAGCCGCGGGGGAAGTCATAGAGAGACCTGCCTCTGTTGTCAGGGAATTACTGGACAATAGCATTGATGCAGGATCGACGAACGTGGTCTTGAAAATTGAAAATGGCGGGAAAAGACTCATTAGGGTGAGAGATAACGGCGCGGGGATGAGCCGAGACGACCTGCTCTTGTGCTTAGAGAGGCACGCCACAAGCAAGATCAAATCGGTTTCAGACCTCTTCTCCCTCAGTTCTCTAGGTTTCAGGGGTGAGGCCCTTCCGAGTACGGCCTCCGTATCACGAATGGAGATCATTTCACGCCCACCCCAGCAGGTGATTGGCCATAGGGTGAAAGTTGATGGCGGAAAGCTGCGATCAGTTGATCAAATCGGCTGTCCAGCCGGAACTATCGTGGAAGTAAGAGATCTTTTTTATAATGTGCCTGCCAGACGAAAGTTCCTCAGAGCCGACAGGACAGAAGCGGATCACATTATCCATACCCTGTCTAGGATCTCTCTGCCATTTATCCACATTCATTTCAGACTGGAGGACAGGGACAAGACTATCCTAAATCTCCCCCTCTCAGAAAACGATATAAACCGTCTTTCGGTGCTCATGGGAAGTGACGTGGCTCGGAGCCTGGTGGCAGTTGATCAACAGGCGGGAGAACTCAAGATCAAGGCCTTTTTGGCCCCACCGAATTTGAACAGAAGTAGGGGAGATCGCATCTTCATTTACGTCAATAACAGGAGTATCAGAGACAGGCTTGTAACGCGGGCCGTCATGGAAGGTTATGGGCAGCGTCTGATGAAGGGGCGATATCCGCAGGCGGTCATATTTTTGGATATAGCCCCCTCTTTGGTGGATATCAATGTCCACCCAACAAAACAGGAGATTCGCTTTCGCAACAGCCGTCTGGTTTATCAGACAATTATATCAGCTATTGAGGACACCTTGGGACAGCGATTCCACGCTATTTTTGAAACCCGCTTCGATCACGGTTATGAAGGGCTGGGAGAGGTGGGGGAGAATCATTTGGGTGGGGTGAACATGGCGGAGCGGCAGGGTGAGTATTCGCTGGCGGCAGGTAAGAGGGTGGATGTTCCTGCGGCATTATTTCAAGAGCCCCATTTGGTGGAAGCAGGTCCCCAGGTTATCGGGCAGCTGAATGACACCTATATCCTTTGCCAGACAAAAGACGGTCTTCTCATGGTGGATCAGCACGCGGCCCACGAAAGGGTCGTTTACGAGAGCCTTAAGAGGGTGTATGGGGGCCTGCAAATTGAACGGCAGGCCTTTTTGATCCCTCATAAATTGGAGGTTTCACTCAAAGAAGGAAGGATTATCCAACAGAGACTGGACCAACTCGCAAAGTTGGGATTAGAACTGGAGCACTTTGGAGGCAGCACCTTCCTGTTGAGATCTGTACCTTCTTCTCTGATTCAAGCGCAATGGGAGAACTTCATCTTTGACCTTATTCCAGTGCTGGAGGAAGAGGATGATCTATCAACTGAAAAGGCCATGGACAAACTATTGACTGTTATGGCTTGTCATGGCGCCATCAGGGCGGGAAAAAGGATGTCTCGTGAAGAGATGACTCTGCTTCTGAATCAATTGGAGCAGATGGATCTCCCCACAAATTGTCCTCATGGCAGACCTATCCTCAAGAAATTCAGTTACTACGAGATAGAAAAGATGTTCAAAAGGGTTGTGTGAGGCGAGTGCCTAAAGTGAGCTAAAATTAAGGACATACCTTGCGATGAGTTTGCTTACAATTGAGATGAATCATCGCCCTTCGAAAAGAGAGCTTGATCTATGCGGGTACTCCTTGAGCCTTCCACTTTAGGCACTTTAGTTCATTTTAGTTCACTTTAGGCAATCATCGCGGGCCACCCATTGCTCACCAATGTCAAATCCTAAGTGACGAGTAACCCATGAGGGAGCTAAAACCAAAGGTGATTGTGATTACTGGGCCCACGGCCTCTGGGAAGAGCTCATTGGCCGTTGAGTTGGCCCTATATTTGGGAGGCGAGATCGTGAATGCCGACTCCATGCAGGTTTACCGGGGTATGGATGTGGGGACGGCCAAACCAACAATTGCAGAGAGAAGGGGAATCCCTCATCACCTCCTTGACGTGGTAAACCCGGATGAGGACTTTGACGCAGCCAAATACCGATCCCTGGCGGTTCCCCAATTGCAGGACCTTGCATCCAGAGGTATACCGAGTTTTGTGGTGGGAGGAACAGGCCTTTACATAAAGACTTTGCTGGGCGGGCTCCTTGATTGTCCTCCATCGGATTCAGGGCTTCGGAAAGAATTGGGCAGAATGTGGGATGAACAGGGCGCTGAGCCCCTTTATGAAGAATTGAAAACCCTTGACCCAGAGTCTGCCTTTGGAATCCACCCTCATGATAGAGTGAGAGTTGTTCGTGCCCTGGAGATATTTCACCTGACCCAACAACGCCCTTCATCTCTGATTCGAAGACATGGTTTCAGGGATAATGCATTCGAGGCCCTGAAAATCTGTATGGAAATGGACAGAAAAGAACTTTATGAGCGAATCAATCAGCGGTCTTTGGGAATGATAGAGGGTGGTCTCGTGGCGGAAACGGAAGGGCTCCTGAAGAAGGGCTACTCTCCTCACTTGAAGCCCATGAAGTCACTTGGATATAGGCATGTGGTCAAATTTTTGAAGGGCGCCTGCACGCTGGATGAAACAACCTATGAATTGCAGAGAGACACACGGAGATATGCTAAGAGGCAGTTGACCTGGTTTGGAGCCGATCCCGAAATGGTCTGGATAAAGCCTAAGGACATTGATGGTATCATCAAGAAGATAAGGGCGTTCCAAATGGTTAACCCTTGACCTTGGCGTCTTTTTATTTAAAGATGCAGAGCCGGCCGAAAGCATCACCTCAAAGGAGGCTGCCAAGCAGGCAGGTTTTCGTCACGGAGGAGAACTGAACGCTATGACGTATGGTCGACGAAAAAGAATTTTCGCGAAAATCCTTATGGGAGTGCTGCTCTCTCTTTTACACCACTCTCCGTGTGTTGCTCAGGTGGACAAAAAACTGGAAAGGAATGAAATCCTGGTCATAGGGACGGGCAACATTCTGGATGATAACGTGGCTAATGCAAGAAAAATGGCTATCGCTGAGGCGCTGGTTAAAGGGGTAGAAGAGTATTTGGGGAGACGACTGGGCAGTCAAACGATGATTAATAATTTCCCAAGACTCCTCCAGGATGTCATCCCGAAGGCAAGGGAAGAGATTGAAAACTTTCATATCCTTGCTGAAGAGAGAATGGATAAGGAATACAAGATACTTGTTAGGGTCAAGGTAAATGACAAGGTCATGGAAGAGAAGTTGAGGGAAATAGGTGCTATCTTTGCGGAGGGTCCTCCCATTAGGGCCCTTTTTTTGGTCTCTCAGACTCAAGGCCGGGGAGAGAAACACGTATACTGGTGGAAAGACCCTGAAACCAATTCAGCTTTGACTCTGGTGGAACTTGCCTTACACAGAGTCTTTCAAGAACGAGGCTTCCAGCCCGTAAGCCGATTGCTAAGAACGCCTGAGGGAGATTATTCTCCAGAGATGAAGGCCTTGGATTTGTCAGATGAGGATGCGATCAGATGGGGGGAACTCTTCTCTGCGGATGTGGTTGTTCGGGGCAGATGCGAAATCATCGGGGGAGATGAGATCTTCGTCGTACTCAAGGCACTTCACGTGAAGAACCGTATCATGATTGGTCGGGATATGCAGAGCGAGAAGATGGCTGGAGGCGCAGGTAACATGGAACAGATCGTGGAGACCATTGAGATTGCGGTGAATAAAGTGGCGAGCAGGTTGACTCCCAAAATCATGATGGTCATAGAAATGCCTGAAACCAAGACGACACGACTTTCACTCACATTAAAAGGATTGAGGAGTTTCAGGCAATTCAGAGAGTTCAAGGATTTTCTTGAAAAGAATGTACCAGGAGTCAAGTCTGTAAGGCAGACTCGACTCAGGGGTAACTCCGTGTCCGTAGCAGTGGCGTTCCTTGGTGATGAGGAACAGTTTGTAGAGCGGGTTTCAACCCATGAGAACCTTCCTTTCAAGGCCGATTGGGGCAAGACAGAGGAGGGGGAAATCGTTGTTCTTATAAGGTAGTTTTCATGACAGTACCCAATCTCATCACGACCATTAGGATCATCTTGGCACCGGTTTTTGTGATCTATTTGATCAATGACCAGTTTCTGCCAGCTCTTATCGTATTCTTACTGTGCGCTGTAAGCGATGGACTGGATGGGATGGTGGCGAGGCTGATGAATCAGCGGAGTAAACTTGGAGCCTATCTGGATCCTCTCGCCGACAAATTGTTGCTGGTGGCTGCCTTTGTCACACTTTCTGTCAGAGGTTATTTGCCCGCCTGGTTGACAGTTTTGGTCTTCAGCAGAGACACTATAATACTTCTGGGTGTGCTCGTTTTATTCTTGAACCGGATGGAATTTAGCATCAAGCCCACTCCTGTAAGTAAGATTACCACATGGCTCCAGTTTATAACGGTCCTTGCTGTCCTCTCACAGTCTTACATGTCTTCTTTCACAAAGTTCTACCCCTATATCTTCTATCTCACGGCCCTGCTCACGATAACTTCTGGCCTCCATTATATGCATAACTGGTTCAGGATGATAGGAGAGGGATCCGCGGAACGCTGAGAGGTGTTTGAGGTTTGAGCCACAGAAAAACCCTGAGTAATATCACTTGACAGCGATAGAGTGACTTGATAATGAACTGACCCATACAGGCACGTAGCTCAGGGGGAGAGCACTACCCTGACACGGTAGGGGTCATGGGTTCAAATCCCATCGTGCCTACCATGGAACTGCCAGATCCGGAGGCTGGTGTTGGGACCAGCCTTTTTTCATTACAGAGAAAAAGGTGAGGGAAAACCGGGATGTTAAAGAGTTGGGTCTTGACTTTTCCCAACCATTCTTGTATCTTACAACGAATTGTTCTATTTTCTAAGTGATTTCAATGACTCTCACGGAAAAACAGCAAAAATTGATGTATGCCTACCACTTTGTTTTAAGGGTGGAGGTCAAGGAATCGGAGAAAAGGTCCGCAGGATATTCCTGAGCCCAGGCAAAAGAGATAGGGTCTAAGCGCAGCGTTGTACTTTTAATTCAAGATTATAATGAGGCATCTGGGGTGGCCACGAGCCTATTTTGGATGCCTTATTTTCTTTGTGTATTTGAAAGATGAAGAGCTTTAAAATCCATCTGAAAGATCAGTTAACCAAAGAAGTGGAGGCAGGGCCTATTGCAGCGCAGGAGGCCTTGCGGCATCTCCATGTGGGCAACTTGCACCGAGTAATAGCCGTTAACATAGATGGTGAAAGTCGAGACCTTTCAACTCTGATAGACTCTGAGGTGGCACTGGAACCCATTTTTTTGGACTCAGAGGAGGGCCTTGAGATCTTGCGGCACAGTACCTCTCACGTGATGGCCATGGCCGTCAAGGAACTTTTCCCTGGTGTGAAGGTGAGTATCGGACCCGCCATTGAGAACGGTTTCTACTATGATTTTGATTATGAACGGCCATTTAGGGAAGACGATCTTCCAAAGATCGAAGAAAAGATGAAAGAGATCGTCAAGGCAGATCTTCCCTTTGAGAGAAGTGAAATGAGAAGCGAAGAGGCAATCGCACTGTTTAGAGACGAAGGGGAAGATTATAAGGTGGAAATTATCGAAGACCTGGGTGAGGAGAGGGTTTCCCTTTATAAGCAGGGGAGTTTTACTGACCTGTGTCGCGGACCCCACCTTCCTTCCACCGGAAAAATAAAGGCTTTTCGACTTACAAAAGTGGCGGGAGCTTATTGGCGTGGGGATGAGCACAGGCCTATGTTGAGTCGGATATATGGTGTGGCCTTTGCAGAACAAAAGGCACTGAAGAAATATCTCCACAAACTGGAGGAGGCCAAGAGGCGTGATCATGTGAGACTGGGAAAAGAACTCGGCTTTTTTAGTACCTATGAGGACATAGGGGCCGGCTTGATTGTTTGGCATCCCAAAGGGTATATGCTACGGCATATTCTGGAGGACTTTGAGATCCATGAGCATCTGAAGCGCGGCTACGAGATGGTCAAAGGCCCTCAGCTTCTCAAGACAGAGCTATGGAAGCGGTCAGGGCATTTTGAAAACTATCGTGAGAACATGTATTTTACTGAGATCGACGAACAATCTTACGGTATAAAACCGATGAACTGCTTGGCCCATATGCTCATTTACAACTCCAAAATTAGAAGCTATAGGGATCTGCCTAAGAGATATTTTGAACTGGGCTTGGTTCATCGACATGAACGATCCGGCGTACTGCATGGCCTTTTGAGGGTGAGGGAGTTTACACAGGATGACGCCCACATCATCTGTACTCCGGAACAGCTGGACGGTGAGATAAAAGGTGTTCTCGCCTTTGTAAAGGATGTTATGGGCATCTTCAGGTTCAACTATGAACTTGAAGTGAGTACACGACCGGAGAAATCGATCGGGTCAGATGAAGACTGGGAACGGGCCACCACTGCCCTGATGAAGGCGATGGATGACAATGATTTACCCTACCAGATTAATGAGGGAGATGGTGCCTTTTATGGTCCCAAGATCGATGTGAAGCTCCAAGATGCCCTGGAGAGAAAGTGGCAGTGTGCTACAGTGCAGTGTGATTTTACATTGCCAGAAAGATTTGATCTGTTCTATATAGACAAGGATGGACAGAAACATCGACCGGTTATGATCCATCGCGTGATTCTGGGTGCCCTCGAGAGATTCATTGGTGTACTCATAGAACATTACGGTGGTGCCTTCCCCACATGGCTTTCCCCCGTGCAAGCGACTGTCCTCACAGTGACGGACCGAAACATACCACATGGTGAAAATGTGTTGAAGTCCTTGCTTGAGGCGGGTATAAGGGCAGAGGCAGATTTTCGGAACGAGAAATTGAGCTTAAAGGTCAGAGAGGCGCAGATCCAGAAGATTCCACATATGTTAATTATTGGTGATAAGGAATCTGATAAAGGGGGCGTCACGCCCAGACTGAGGAGCGGCAAGAATCTTCCGTTTATGACTGGAGATGAATTTACTGCATTAATTGATGAAGAAATTAAACAAAGGAGGTAGCGGCTATAGTTAAGAAGACAGATGCTGTCAGGGTAAATCGTCGAATCCATGCCAAGACGGTGCGGCTGATTGCCGTAGACGGAGGTCAGCTTGGGATTGTGACCATTCAAGAGGCCCTGGAAGCTGCAAGTGAGGCAGGGCTGGATCTTGTTGAGGTTGCACCCAATTCAGATCCTCCAGTTTGCAGAATCAT
>Ga0209536_100004520_pt1 | contig 21958 bp, 16 predicted proteins | sample DeeMarSeWOR28_12_FD_187461 | JGI IMG/M metagenome (GOLD analysis project Ga0209536, IMG submission 187461) | Marine sediment microbial communities from White Oak River estuary, North Carolina - WOR-2-8_12 (SPAdes) (version 2) | ecosystem: Environmental > Aquatic > Marine > Intertidal zone >... | reverse complement strand
TTATACGGTCATTAGCCATAGATGGTACATATCTCTATGCAGGAAATAGTGGGACTAGTGTTTGGCGTCGTCTGCTGTCAGATATAGTTACACGGGTGGAGAGCTTTTCAAGTGAACCGCCCTCGACTTTTTCTTTGGCGCAGAACTATCCAAATCCATTCAATCCATCAACTGCCATTGAATTTGAACTTCCTTACACTGAATTTTTGACTTTAAAGATTTACAATATTTTGGGTGAGGAGGTGGCGACGCTGGTTTCTGAAAGACTAACTGCTGGGAAATATAAATATGATTGGGATGCAAGTGATTTAGCCAGTGGTATTTACTTATATAGAATTAAGGCGGGTGATTTTGTAGAAGCGAAGAAGATGATTTTGATAAAGTAAAATAAGGAGCAGTCGTTAATAGCTAATATTAACTCACATGTATAATACTAAATCAATTAATAAATAGGAGGTGTAATATGCCAACTCTTTTTGCGGTGTACAATCTGAAAGAGAACCAAGAAACTGAGGAATACAAAAACTATCTCACTGAAACAAAAATTCCCGGGATTAGGGGCGCACCCTGGTGTACGGATTTTAAAACCTGGAAGATAGATAAAGTTCTCGGCCCTGCTGTTTCCGAACCAGAGGGAGAATTGCCTGCGGTACCACCTTACCTATATGTTGCCAAGATTGAAGTATCTGATTTGGATGCGATGTTGAGTTTCCTTGGGACCGATGCAGGCAAAGAATTTGTTAAATCCTGGAGCGTTTATATCGATCCAACAGCGATTTTCACTATGGGACATGAAGTATAGCAACATGTTAAAAAGTTTTAAAAAGAATAGGGATTTTAGTTAAATGTTTAAGGCGGTCGAAGGACCGCCTTATTTTATGTATTGACTTTTTTACCAAGTTTGTTATATGGTTCGTGAATGAAATGTTCTTGAAAATTTTCAGTCAAAATTAGAATCACTTTTTGCTCGTTCAATGATTTCCAAAAATTCATCGGAATTAATATACCCAAATACTCGTGTACCAGGTATTTCCTGATTATCTGAATCAACAAATACCAGGGTTGGTACTCCTTTGATTTTGTATTGCTCTTTAAGCTTCTTCACATCCGGATTGTCTGCTTTAGTAAGATCTGCCTTGATCATAATAAAATCCCGGGACATCTCTATCACCGCCGGATCGGTGAAGGTAAGCTTGTCCAGTTCTTTGCAGGGAATACACCAGTCCGCATAGAAATCGATCATCATCGGTTTATTTTCTTCCATTGCTGTTTGCAAGGATTGCTCGGAATAGGTTTGCCAATGAATCTCATTTGATGCAGCAATACCTTCTGCTCCGACTGATGCCTGAAACTCCTTCAAGCGGTTATCCACATGCGCTTCCACACTGGTAACCCAAAAGAACATGCCAATCCCGATGAACAAAATTCCCACGATATTTCTAACCAGTGGAAAAGTTTTCCCCGTTGTTTGAATCGGGTCGATCCAGGCTAAATAAATCCCGCCGAAAAGAAAGGTTACGGCGAGAAGGGTGTAATACCACAGGTCATTTCCGATGAGCGGGTCGATAAAATAAAAAGCCATTGCAATGAGAATGAATCCAAATATTTTCCTCACCCAAACCATCCAGGCGCCGGACCGGGGGATGTGATTGATCATTCCGCTGAACATTGCCAGGAAAACAAATGGCACGCCCAATCCTAAGGATAGAACAAAAAACATCAAGAACCCCAAAAGGGGATCGGCCTTTTCTCCCACATAAGTAAAAAGAGCAAGAACAAACGGGCCAATACAGGGAGCAGCAATTATTCCAACAGTTAATCCCATAAATAGCGTTCCAAAATAACCCTTCTTGCTTTGCCCGGCAAAATTTGATAATGAGGTGGGCACGCGGATTTCATACATGCCGAACATACTGAGCGAAAGAACAACCATTACCAAGGCAATGAAAGCCAGCACCAGCGGATTCTGCAGCCAGGCGCCCAAAATGCTTCCAGTTAATGCGGCGAATACTCCAAGCAGGGAATAGGTGATCGACATCCCCAAAACATAGACAATCCCATACAGAACCAGACTGCCTTTCTTGCCGCCCACCTGCCCCCCAAAATAGCTGATGGTAATCGGAATTAACGGATACACGCAAGGCGTTAAGTTAAGCGCTAATCCGCTGACAAAAATGATCAGGAATGCCACCAGCATTCCCTTGCTTTCAATGACCGATACAAGTTTGCTTTCACTTTTCGGTTTAACAGGCTCGATAGACAATGAGAAAATGTCCTGATTAATCTCAGCCACCGATTCATTAAGATTGGCAACAGGAAACTCAGCAGAAAACGCCACTTCGTCCGGAGCCAGGCAGGATTGATCGTTACAAGCCTGATAGGCAATATTGCCGGTAATGTTAACTGTTTCAGCCGGATAATCAGGCGGAATGGTGACGGTTGTAAATGCATAGACCGTCCCCTCGTAAACGGCCAGGGGATTATCGGAAAATTCGAAGGTCTTAATTTCGGGTTTGGGATAATTGATCCTTCCAAACGTAACCGTTTCGGTTTGGTCGAAATTTATCAGGGTGGGAATTAAAAAATCTTCTTTCGGTTTATCTGAATTTACATGCCAGGGTTCATGTATGGTTAATTCGATGGCAAGGCGGGTGCTTTTTCCCGGCTGAAGTTTTTCCGCGGAAGGAATGATCTTCGCGTCAATAATTTTTTCATCGTTTTGAGTTTGTGCCGTCGTTGCGGAAAACAAAAAAAACAATCCGCTTAAAACCAAGACAACTAGTTTCATTATCTTCCTCATCAATTTTTAAGTATCAATTAATCACCAAAATCTATCAACAAGTTCCACTTTTTAAATTAATACTTGGCCGGTTCATAATAGCCGATTGATTCATTCCGATATCCGAAGTTGAATTTTAGCCGAAAAGAATAAAGGGTTTCCGATTTTACAACATCAGATTCAATTTGGTGTACCCTGAAATTTAAGAAGAAATTACGGAGAAGCTCATATTGGATTTCTCCCCCGGCAACAGTGCGATAAATCCTTTCTCCTGCGAGAAAAGAAGCATCGTCCTCGTCAGTCCCAAAGCGAAAAGGGTAATCGGGGTCTCCGCCGACATTAATATCGTTTGCCACATCATTTTTGCCGTGACGGTAATTTTCGAAATCGAGCTGTAATCTTAGTCTGCGGTGAGGATAAAACCTCAACCGCGCAAACCAGTCATCGGAATTGGGACCGATATAATGCCCCAGAATTGTATCATAATGTTTGTATTTATTGTAATCGTAAACCGAATGGCTGTAAACATAGGGCTTCACTCTGGAATACTCAAGCAGAATATCCACCCCCGGGATGTTGAGTGGGTCAACAATAAAAATTCCTGCCTGGTAACCAAATTTGTTGCCAAACCATTCCGATCCAAGCTGGGTAGTGATTATATCATCGATGAACCATTCACCATAAATTTTTAATCCCGGCAAAATCCGCCAGGCAGCGTCAAAACTGATGGCGCCATTATCCCTGTCGCCGTAATAATGTTCAATGGATTTGAAAAAGGCCAGCGGATTCAAATATCCCATTTGAAGCGAGCGGTTTCCGTAAATGATGCTTTCTGCAAATCCAATCTGAATTCCTTTGCCCATGTAGAATTCAAACCGGTTGCCTGCCCAGTAAACATCGATCGGATTGACCGACTTGATGCTGTTCCGCGCTTGCGACGGTACATACTGGATCGCTGCGGTGATGTGGGTGATTTTAAACCGCCAATACTGCACGACCAGTTTGATTTGATCATAGATCGGTGCATTGGTAGAAAGCATCAGATTACCCCGGTGACCGACCCCCCACTGGTTGTAATCCCGACCATAGAGCAGATAAAAATACTTGTGCTTGAATGTCAGATAAGCGACATTCTCGTCGAAATCGGCTGCTTTATCGTTGCCAAACTGGAGATACGGCCACCCGGATTCCTCAATGACTTCCGTCCGATGAAAATCCGGATCGCGGGAAATATGATTATCGGTCAGCATAAAGTAGAACCCGATGGTGGTCCCCAAACTTCCCCTGAACAAGAATCCGTTGCTGATGCGGTGAAGGGTGCTGATGGTGTCGGTGGCGGAGAGGTAATCCTCGCTGGAAATTTGCGCCAACGGATCAGCGTAAAGATGGAACTCATCATGATTAATTGACAGCATATTGCGGTTGTTGCTGTATAAAAATTTCGGCCAAATAGAAGACAGAGGTTTCGTTTCCCGGAAAAGATAAAACCGGTTGGCCCTTGAATATTCCGGTAGAGGTGCGCCTAATTTCTGTAACTCTTCCGAAAATTCTGAAGCGCAATTTCGCAAAAATTGTTCATCGATGGAGGAAAATTGAGCTTTGCTCTCCGCGTATTTCCGGAATACTTCACTGAGATATTCGGCTACCTCATCACGGGAAAACGGCTTGGTGTGGTCGTAAGTATTCTCAATAAATCCATGTGTTTCCCATCGTTCCAGCACATCATAAACCCAATGAGTGAGGGGGACGTTAACGGTTTGCCCAAAAATACGACTTGACGGTAAGATGAAGAAGACAATGACGATAACAACTCTAATCAACCTGATGAACGACCTGCCCATGCCTGATTACCATTTTAACATGATTGATTCCATAGTGATACGGAAGATATTGATAACTCGGTATATCCAAAAGAATAATATCCGCTTTTTTCCCTACTTCAATTGATCCGACCTCTTTTTCCATGCCAATGGCACGGGCACTGTTTATGGTTGCAGCGCCCAGAACTTCCGCAGGCACCATTTTCATATTGATCGCCGCGATGGAAAGGATCAGCTGCATGTTCTGGGTCATGCTGCTGCCGGGATTAAAATCGGTGGCCAAAGCGACCGGCAGTCCGCTCTCGATCATCTCGCGGGCCGGGGCGTAATTTTTTTTCCCCAAAAAGAAAGCGGTTCCGGGAAGCAAAACCGGAATGACGCCGGCTTCTTTCATGGCTGCAATTCCTTTATCGGAAATCATCAACAAATGATCTGCGGAAATCGCCTTAACCCTGGCAGCCAATTCCGCTCCGCCGGTGTAGTGCAGTTCATCGGCATGCAGTTTGGGGATTAATCCGTGGTCTTTTGCCGCCAGCAGAATTCGCTCGCTTTCCTCCACGGTGAATACATCTTTTTCGCAGAACACATCGCAAAAGGCCGCCAGCTTTTCTTCCGCCACTGCTGGGATCATTTCCTTTGTTAAGATATTAATATATTTCTTGCGGTTGCTGCGATACTCATCGGGAATCTCGTGGGCGCCCAAAAAGGTGGGGACAATAGTGATGGAGATTAGCTGCGATAGCTTCTTCAGAATCCGTAGCGCCTTCAGTTCATCTTTGAGGGAGAGGCCATAGCCGCTTTTCGCTTCGATAGTGGTTGTGCCGTATTCTAAAAATTTGAGAATTCGATGATAAGTCAGTTTGGCTATTTCTTCAAATGATGCATCACGAAATGCCCGCACACTGTTGCGGATTCCACCGCCGGCAGAAGCAATCTCTTCATAAGTCTTGCCCTGAATGCGCATCTCAAACTCTTCTTCGCGAGTCTTGTAAAAGACCGGATGGGTGTGGGGATCCACAAATCCGGGAAAAGCTAGGTAGTTTTTTCCATCGATCTTTTCAGCATCGGGATATTTTTCGATTAGTTTTTGGGGAGTGTCTATTTCTTTGATAGTGTCGTTTTCAATTACAATGGCGACGTGAGTTTTTATGAAGGGGTTTTTCCATTCTGACTTAGAGGAATTGGAAGCTATTGCTTTAATATTCTCGAGAATTTTTACCATATCGAACTTATGAGATAAAAATATATTACTACTTTATTTTATCAAAAGCTGCCTTCAACTTATCATAGGTCTTATGCAGCGCTTCTGAAATAACTTTGGTCTCACCAATTACGGGCATATAATTGGTGTCGCCGTTCCAGCGGGGAACAATATGCCAGTGCAGGTGATTTTCCACACCGGCGCCCCCAACTCTGCCAAGGTTCATTCCGATATTAAATCCCTGCGGTTTCATGACTTCTGTCAAAACTCTTTGGGATAGCTGCAGGACTTTCATTAACTCTATATTTTCCTCATTGGCTAAATCCTGCAAATTGCCGCTGTGTTTGTATGGGACGATCATCAAATGTCCGCTATTATAAGGAAAGCGATTCATTATTACAAAAGAATAGGTCCTGCGGTAAAGAATCAAATTTTCTTTGTCATCCTTTTTGCGAAAACGCTCACAGAAAATGCAGGGCTGCTTTTCCCCATCTTTGAAGCTAAGGATGTACTCCATTCGCCAGGGTGCCCAGAGCGTCTCAATTGTTTTCTTTTTCTTCATTAACAAAGATTCCTAACCAATTTACAATAATGCCGGATTCTGGATGCTGGGGCAAAATAAACTTTGCACATCGTTTCATACATTTGAATGCATTAACCCTGAATACCTGGACACCCTAACACGCATCACTTATCACAAAAAAGCCCTGCGAAAAATGTAATCCACAGGGCTCGTAAATTCAATGTCTTATTAAATATTAAGAGGCTTCTTCTTTTTCTTTCTTGGCCTGCTCGATTATTTTCTGGGCCTGCTCACCCGGCACTTCTTCGTAATGGGACAAATTCTGGTGAAACATTCCCTGTCCCTGGGTCATTGAGCGAAGTACCGTCGAATATTTGTGCAGCTCCGCCAAGGGAACTTTTGCTTTTATTACCTGGAAGCGACCATCGGCATCCATGCCCAGAATCTTACCCCGACGGCTGGAAATATCGCCCATTACATCGCCCATATATTCTTCCGGCACCTTCACTTCGATTTCGTAAATGGGCTCTAATAGAACCGGACTGGCATCCAGAAAGGCTTTTTTGAAGCCCATGGATGAAGCAATTTTAAACGCCATTTCCGATGAATCCACGTTATGATACGATCCGAAAAACACGGTTACCTTTATATCCACAATAGGATATCCCGCCAATACGCCGTCCTGAGTTGTTTCGTAAGCACCTTTTTCCACAGCGGGAATAAACTTACCCGGGATGACGCCTCCGGTAATGGCATTTACAAATTCAAATCCCTCGCCGCGAGGCTTAGGCTCCAGTCGTAGATGTGCATCGCCATACTGACCGCGCCCACCGGATTGTTTTTTGTATTTCCCCTGGGCTTCGGCTTTCTTGCGAATGGTTTCACGGTATGGAATTTTCGGATCGGCAATATCCACTTCAACGCCATACTTCTGTTTCAGACGCTTGATGATGATGTCTAGGTGCAGCTCTCCCTGCCCGGACAAAATGGTTTGTTTTAGTTCAGGATCATAATAAACCACAAAAGTGGGATCCTCTTCATGCAAGGTATGCAGCCCGGTGCTGATTTTCTCTTCATCGCCTTTGCTTTTAGGCTCCACCGCAATACTGATCAGGGGTTCGGGAAACTCGATTTTGGGTAATTTTGAGGAATCCCCTTTCCTGCAAAGCGTATCGCCGGTATGGGTAGACTTCAGCTTAACGAGTGCGCCCAAATCCCCGGCATGAAGCCGCTCGATGCCCTTCTTCTCTTTTCCGTTTAGGATGAACATCTGCCCGATCCGTTCGGAATGATTTTGGGTGGCATTGGTTACTTCTTCACCCGGTTCCAGGACTCCGGAAAAAACCCGAACATAGGAGAGTTCTCCAACATGGGCCTCCGAAACAGTTTTGAAAACCAGCGCAACAAGCGGATCGGAATCCGAGGCCTTTGCTTCCTTATCATCTTCAAGTTTAACAGCGTGGGTATCCGGCGGAGCAGGCAGGTAGGTGCAAACAAAATCCAGCAGGCTTGTTATGCCCACATTATGCGTTGCGGACGTACACAGAACAGGAACCACCATTCGATTTACCAGCGCATTCTTAAAACCGCTTCTCAACTGATCCTCCGTTAACTCCCCGGCTTCGAGATATTTTTCCAGCAGCGTATCATCACTTTCCGCAACAGACTCGATAAGCTGGTTTCGCAACCCCTCCGCTTTTGCGGTCAGATCTCCGGGAACGTCCGACTCATCATACTTTCCACTTTTGTCCGAACTAAATGTCAACAATTTCATTTTCAGAACATCAATGATTTTGTAAAAATTGGGGCCGGTTTCGACCGGGAATTGGGTTAAGACCACCTTTTTGCCAAAACGATCCTGCAGCTCCGAAAATACATTGTCGAAGTCTACATTTTCCCGATCCAATTTGTTGATTACATAAAAGCGAGGCAGTCCGTACCTGTCGGCAAGCTCCCGCACGCGTTCCGTACCGATCTCAACACCGTTTGCGGCGGATATAGTGATCATCACCAAATCGATAGCACGCAGACCGCTTACCACATCTCCAAAAAAATCGCTGAATCCCGGTGTATCGATAACATTTACTTTGTGATTATTCCACTCCCCGTGCATCATGGAAGTGTTAATGGAAATCTGCCTTTCGATCTCGTCGCTGTTGTAATCGGAAATGGTGTTGCCTTGTTCCACTTCTCCAATCCGGGTCGTTTCTCCCATGCAAAACAATAATGCTTCCACCAGGGATGTTTTACCGGTACCGCTGTGACCGGCAATGCCGATGTTGCGTAGATGTTCACCTAAGTATTCTTTCAAAAGGTAATCCTCCTGCTAAAATTTAAAGGAATCGTACTTTCATTCACTTAGAAAGAGTTTTGAATATAAGAAACGCCCAAAAATCTGTCAAGGAGTTTGTCAGGATGGATATGCGGTTAAATTGTCAGAGGGATAGAACTTAATTGATTTCATTTCTCTTCACTCACCAGCAGCTTTGATTTTGGAACCTGATGGAGGGTTACTTCTTCGGATTCCACGCTTTTTTTCAAGACATCAAGGATTTCATCCTTTGCTGAAAAATAGAGAATCTGCCATCCCTGCCGGCAAATCTCAACCAGAATATCCGCCATTCGCTTCAGCCTGCCTCTATCCGCTTTAATGAACGGATCATCGAGTATGAAAAACCCCGTTTGTCCCTGCAGAAGCTCCTTGCCAAGCGCCAGCCGGATGGCAAAATAAAGCTGGTCATAAGCGCCGCCGGAGAGCCACTTTGCGGTGAGCATTTTTCCATCCTGCCGTTTCACCTGGATTAATGATTCGCCAGGATCATAATGCACCTCCTGGTAAAGAGAACCAGTAATTTCTTGGAAATATTGACTCACCGGTTTATCCGCACCAAACAGCGCTCCCACTTTCTGTATTTCTTCTGTTTCAATCTCTGAAAATATGGTGAGCGCTTCCTTCGTCATTTTTTGTTTTTCTTCAATCTTGTACATGAATTCTTTTAGCTTTGAAATTATGACCTGCAGATCGGTTAAATTCTGGCAGGGATAGGGATCTTTTTCCAGCAGCAAAACTTCCCTAGTGTCCCGCTCAATCTGACCCAGTGCCTTCTGAAAACCTTCCAATTGGTTTTGAACTGCATCAATGTCCGCCAGCAACTTGCCACGTGTATGCTTTTTCTTCTCCAATTCTCTCTCATCGAAATTGACGCCTGCGGCCTCTTTTTCAAACCCTTTCAGCTCATCAATTTGTGATTGCCTGAGTTTGATCTGCTCTGCGGGTGTTTTTCCCGTTCGCTGAAACGAATCTCCAAAATCGCCAAATAAGTTTCTTAATACGGATTGCGCCTCGGTCTCTGCCTGCTCCTGCCGTTTCTTTACCTGAAGTTTCTTCCTGTAATCGTCTAAGTTGTTCACACCGAACTCCACACTCATACTCTGTATGGTCTGCCGGGCAGTTTGCAATCTCTTTTCGCTGCGGGCTATATGTTCCTGCTGTAACTCCAGAGTCTTATTGCGCAAAATGTGGAGCCGGTTATTAATTGCAAGTACTTTCTGGTCTTTGACCTGAATAGCATCATCAAGCCGCTGAACCTGTTTCTGCAATTCGGGGATGCCGTCGCCAATGAATCCAAATTCCCCCGCCTGAGAAAAAATGTCCTGCTTGCACTTTTCAGCCATGCGCACCGGACGGATTAACTTGGCAAAATAAATAATGGAAACGGCCACCAACGCGGCGCCGAGAATCCCGGCTGTAAAGTAAACGACAAGACTGGGTTTCCAGATTATTCCCGCCAATAGGACCAGCAGTGCCAAAGAAACGAATGAGAGCACAACGTTTAAGAATTTCTTTACCGGTGCGTTGATGGCCAATTTTTCGGAAAGCTCGCGGTGTTTTCTGAAGAGCGGTTTAATTGTTTCTTCCATCCGGATCTGATTTTTCTTCAGAATGCCCAGCGCATTCTCCTCGCTGAAAATCAGTTTCTCATTCTGTTCTATTTCCTTGTGGTAATCTTGTATTTTCTTTTTGAATTGATCAATCTGCTCCTCTTCATCCTTGATTACCTGTTCAGCCTGGTACCAGGCGGTTACTTTTTCGTCGCTGTAATTTTTGAGTTGATTCAGTTTGGCTTGCACTTCCACCAGCTTCAAAATATTTTCCTGACCTTTTTCAAACTTCTCCCGCAGCCGCGCCTTTTCCTGCAATTGAATTTCCTGGTTTATTGAATCAAGCTTCCTTGTACTGAATACCAATTTTTCTTCCAATTGATCAAATTCTTTTTCGCGGGCGTCCTTGGAAAGTGATTGGCACTTTTCATTTAATTGGGCCGCTTTTGAAAGCCGAGTGCCTAAATACTGGCTGTTCCGGTCGTTAACCGTTTGGAGGGAGTCGGTCAGGTATCCAAGATTGCGCAGACTTTTTTTAACATTCTGAATCTGGCTGGAGCGTAAGCCGGTTAGACGCTCGGTGACGCTGCCGTAAAATTCTGACTCGCGCGAAATGGAGAGATCGCTGTTACGGATGATAAAAAGGTTGGCGCACTCTTCTCCGGAGAGATTTACCAGGTCTGGAATTCGTCCCCGCTCCGGGATTTTCGCTTCTTCACCGTCATTATTCTGAATAACAATAAAACCCTCCGGCTCTTCACTCACCCGATCAATGTCCGTCATCAGTTTCCGGGTCTTCCCCAGCAGCAGTTTGATCAACGCTTCAATGGTGAGCGTTTTTCCCTCCTCGTTTTCTCCCCAAAACAGGTTAAATGAATTGAGCCGGACCCTTCCGGTTTCAGCTAATGGGCCGTAACGGTGTATGTCAAATTCTTTGATCCGCATTTCTACAACTCCATCATTGCGCGAATGGTTATCCCCCTGATTTTTTCCTTTTCGCTATTGGTTAAAGAAGAATCGTTCAACTTTTTATCAAAAGTTTTGAAAAGGTCATCGGCTAAAACTTCATGAATGTCGCGCACTTCAAATTGAACCGATTCGGCACGATCCCCAATCAAATCATGAATTGACTTATGCAATTCTTCCTCGCCTAATCCGGTTTTTGTTCTGTCGAAGTATCCCCCGATTTTCACCAGAAGTCTGGCATGATCGGGAAACTTTTTCAATTGCTTTTGGATGGTTTGATTGATGTCAATTTTTTCAAACGGATCGAGACTAATCTCAAGCGACTCAAAGTAAGGCGTTTTCAATTCCCGCGGGTGGGGCGGTTTGCCGATTTCAAATAGATTGACTTTTCGCGGACCTAACTCCCTGCGCGTGACAGATACCGGTGAACCGGGATAGACAAAGTATTTGGAATCGTCAATCCGGTGCACATCAAATTGGGTGTGAAAGTGACCGGCAAGGACATAATCCCATTTCATGGATTTAAAATATTCCAGTTTTACGGGCAAATAACGGCGCTGCCCCTCGGCGCCATAATTTTCCCACACGCCGAAAATATCCAGCAACTCCCCGTGAAAAAGGAGCACATGCGTTCCGCCCCCATGTATTTGAGCACTCATTTCTCGCAGGCGATTCAAAACCTCGGTGCTTTTCATGTCCTCAAAAGGAAATCCCCAGAAGGTAGCCTCATTAATTTTAGACTGCACCAGATGATCGCGAATGATTTTTACCCGGTCGCCTAAAAATATTTCCTGCAAATAAGCGCTCGCATCGTGATTCCCGGGGATTAAGACCGTTTCAAACTCTGCTCCCGAAAAAAACTCGCGGAATTTGGGTCGCAGCATGTTGGCATCGGCATCGCTGTCGAATAGATCGCCGCTGATTGCCAGGACATCGACTTTTTCTGATTTGACCAGAGCAATGATTTCGGAAAACGCCTGCCAGCGCTCATCGTCCTCCTGACTGATATGGACATCTGCTGTATGCAGTATTTTCATAATTTTGAGCCAAGATTTAACGCAAAAATTTTAAGGGAATCGGAGGAATCATGCAAGGGTTATTTGGGGATTTCGATTATAGAAGTTCTTTTAAAATATTGACGGCCACCCAACACCTTGTAAAAAGGCAAGAGCCAGAACAAAAATAGAAAATGCAAAAATAACGCAGGTGCGTTGACATAATCATCTCCTTATTCAGTTTTACTTGGCATGTTATTCAATGCCGTCAAATCAATCTCTTTTAAGTGCGCCCAAATCAGAAATTTCGGAGATATTAATAATTCTATGACTAGAATATGACCATTCCTAAAATTTGATTCAAAGACGGTGAAGCCGGGCGTTTGATGTCAATAGCAACTAAACTTCAGACTTTAGCACCTATTCCTGCTTTAAATCGGTTTCAGGTGCTAAAAGAATTTTAGCCCACAATTTAATTGGCTTTGCCATTTCAGGCCTGTGCATCCCTCCGCCGGGCGGAACACCCATTCCTCCGCGCATCCCACCCGGACGTCCCATCCCGCCGCCACGCATTCCTCCGCCTCTTCCTGCCATCATTTTTTTACGGTCAAATTTTTGCATTTCCAGGCCAATTCCAACCGATTCTCGTTTTACACCAATAGCATAAGGATGGTGTTCGCTATTACGGAGTGGTACCCTCAACTCATAAACGAAGGGACCCGTATCATTAACTTTTACTTCTATACCGATAGCATCGGTCACTATCATTCGATCCCAGTCGTCCTCGTCCGATCTGAGAATTTTTAGCTCCATCAGGGACTGCTCAATTATTTCCTGACGCATCTCATTATCCACATCGGGCCCAACGAAATCCATCATCGGTACTCCCATTTCCTGCAATCCGAGCGGATACTGAATTCCAAACACCTTTTTCTTCCCGCCTGAAGGATCAAACCAAACGATGAATCCCTGCCCCATCATTTGTCTTCTGAGATCAGGATTGTCGGTGATCAGGGAAATATATAGGAAGTTCTCGTCATTCATCACGCCAATCAGGACTTTTTCATCCTCAAGGTAGGTGGTTGAGTTCTGCCATTCGCTGTTGACGCCGTCGACAACAACATCGCGGTCGCGCCACTGGCTGTTTAGCTCCAAATTTTTGCACCCGGCCAAATGGGTGGTGGCTAAAATAAATGCCAAATACAATGAAAAGGATTTTAGAAAACTGCTATTTGCGGGTATTGCTGGATGCATTTGATTGATCACTATTTAAATTTGTCTATCGAGTTAATGATTAGACAGCAATCACTTCGTTTTCTTGCAGAATCTTTTAAAGGGTGTACGGCAGGTATTGAGGACGGAAACTGCTGGACGCCTTCTATCGAATTTATTAGAACTTGATTGCCAGCAGTGTTAAGTCATCCTGAAATTTGCCCGAGAAGTCGGCAGCTTTATCCCGAAGCTCCTTCACAAAATCTTCTGTCGGCTTGAGGTGATTATTTCGGACAAATGATGCCATTCGATCTTCTCCGAATTCCTCGCCGTTGCCGTTACGGGATTCAACCAACCCGTCAGTATATAACAGCATAAGATCGCCTTTGCTAATTTTTACGGTGGCCGATTTAAATTCGGCATGTCGGGTGAGCCCAATTGCCGGGCCAGTGGGTTTTAGCCAGTGAACTTTGCCGGAGGCGGCTTCAAATAAAATGGGAGGATGATGACCGCCATTACAATATTCGATAGTGCCGGCCTTTGTATCAATGGCGGCAAGGAAAATAGTAATAAACCGGATCAATTTGAGATTCCGCTGGAAGAGCTCATTCAGTTTTGCCATTAAGGAATCCAATTCATCGTATTGGGGGCCAAGTATTCGCAGGGAGGCCTGGAGGTTGGACATGAGCATACTGGCAGGAAGCCCTTTGCCCATTACATCGGCAATTGCAACGCCCTGAGCGCCGTCTTTAGATGCGAAGAAATCAAAATAATCCCCGCCCACGATGCGCGCTGGCTCGGCATGAAACGCAATTTGAATATCCGAGAGTGAAGGGACGCAGCAAGGCAGCAACTCCCGCTGTACTTTTGAGGCAAGCTCCAGATCGTTTTCCAGCGCCCGAAGTTGTTCCTCTGGATAATGGGACAAACAAACACAACTGGCGTAATCAAGTTCCAGCAATTCGGGATCAACCGTGTCGTGACAGACAGTACATTTGCCAAAATTACCATTATCAATGTTCTCAAGAGCTTCTTTCAATTCGGAAACCGCTTTAAGCACTTCTTTGGTAGAATGCCCACCTAAATGAATTTCCTTATCGTATGCATCGCTATTGAGCCATTCCACTAATTTGTCCCGCTGCTGGGCTAATTCGTTGCGGAATTTTTCGGCATTTTCGTGATCCATCATTTTCCCATTTTTTATAGATCAAATTTACGAAATAATTTTGCTAAAGTTCGAATGATAACCTTCAGGTCATTCAAAAATTGCACATTAAGCGGGAAAATTTTGCTCTGTCTCTCTGCTATGTCACAATTCCCAAATACCTGAGTTGCTTGATAGACAGGCATTGAAGGTAGTTTTGAATCAGCCTTGTTTTTGGCATGTTCTTTGAAATACCATTTACAAAACCAATCAATCAAGTCCGTATGAGGTTAAAAATGTTAAGCCGGAACAAAACAGTAATTGCGATTTTCTTGCTGACCGTGTCTTTTCTTATCGCGGTTCTTTGTTTGAATGTTACTTCAAGAGTTCTAAATAGAGTCAATGATAGAGCGTCTGGGAATATTGTACTAACACCTTTCTATTCAAAAGATGTTTGGGGAGCAAAAATTGAAACTGCTAACGGATCGCGACAGCTTTTTGCAGGAATTCATAGAGGAATCACAACGACGGGCGAAGGGGCAAATGATGGTTTCACTTCGGGGAGTGTCGCGGCTACCGATGGAAAAATCCAAAACAGCCAGCACCGTTATAAATTTGAGTTCGCTAAATTCGACATCATTTTAAAAATATTATCTTATAATCACCATGGACCGGATCAAGAACAATACGATCCGCCGCCCAACCAGGAATTGAAGCATCTGAATTACATTGTAGGAAATAGCGCGTGCAGGAAGTGCAGCAAAGATGACATTATTCTTCTGAATAGAAAAAATGTATCCAATAATCATGACTTGGATAATAGAAGGACGGAAAAAAAGGTTTCAATATTGGCGTTGGTTATTCAAATAATTCCCCAATAAACAATGGAATTTGCCAAGTAAACTGGTATCAACTTTAAATGAAATCTCACCAAAACAAGCACTTCCGACACCTGACTTTATTATCAGAAATCTGAAAGCCCCTCAAATTTCTGATAATTTAGCACCTCAATTTCTCTTCAGTTCAAATTGAAACCCTTCCAGTAATTAACCGTTGTAAACTCCCAAAATTTAATTACATAGATAGAAATTTTCTTCGCAATCCACTGCCCATCTTTTTTATGGCACTGTTTTTGGGATTAAAGATGTGAAAGTTATTCATAAAAATATTAACCAATAGGAGGAATATCTCATGTATAAATTATTTTTAATATTCAGCCTCCTCATACTCATCTTAATATTACAAAACTGCAGCGATTCATCAACCTCCCCAAACCAGATCCAATTTCGGGAATTGACAGCAAGCGAAAAAAAACTGGTTCAATCGGATAATGCATTTAGCCACAAAATTTTCAAAAAGGTAATAGAAGCCGAAACCGATCAAAATATATTTATCTCCCCGCTGAGCATTTCAATGGCTTTAGGTATGACACTGAATGGCGCCAACGGCACAACGTTTGAAGCCATGCAAAACACCCTGGAATTTCAAGATCTATCTCTCGATGAGATCAATCAATCATATCAGAGTTTGATTCAGCTTTTAGGTGGAGCTGATCCAGAGGTGATTTTTCAAATTGCCAATTCGGTTTGGTACCGGCAAACTCTCACATTTGAACAGGATTTTATCGAACGGGTACAGACTTATTTTAATGCTTTAGTTCAGAGTTTGGATTTTAATGATCCCAATGCGAAAAACATCATCAACCAATGGGTCAATCAAAAAACCAACGGTCGGATAAATGAGATTGTCAATTTTATTGACCCTACCGATGTCATGTTCCTCATCAACGCAATCTATTTCAAGGGTACCTGGACTTATCAATTTGATAAGACCCTGACCCATAATGATTACTTTATATCCCTTAATGGCACACAACTACCTTGCAGGATGATGATACAGAAGGGTGATTTCTGGTATTTAGATAATTCCGATTTTCAAGCGGTCGATTTACCCTATGGAGATGGTAATTACCGGATGGCAATTTTTCTACCCCGATCTCAAATACATGTTGATTCTATCATATCCCAATTCAACCAACAAAATTGGGATTTGTGGACGGGAAGTTTCTCTAAAAATAGTGGCACTTTAGAACTGCCCAAATTTGCCGTGGAATACAAGATTAAATTAAATGATGTCTTGAGCGCTTTGGGAATGGCAGTTGCCTTTACCGGTCAGGCAGATTTCACCAGAATGTACCCACCGGGGAATCTTTTCATCAGCAGGGCAAAGCATAAAACATTTGTGAAGGTAGATGAAGAAGGGACAGAAGCAGCCGCCGTCACATCGGTTGGTATTAGTTTTACCTCGACAGGTGGGGGATTTACCATGCGGGTTGACCGTCCGTTCGTTCTTGTGATCCATGAAAAACATTCTAAAGCTATTTTGTTTATGGGAAAAATTCAGGAGATCTGAAATGAATCGTATTATGAAATTTTTTGTTGTTAGTTGGTTTATCTTGTTTTTTCTTCGCTCAGGATTAATAGCCCAGTATTATAATGAAAGAGCCAATGAAAAAAGTTTTGAGCAATCCGACTTGTTTTTCAAAAGCCACTTTCTGAATCCCTATGGATTATTTCGCTTTAAAGATGTGTCATTGGGAATTATCGAAGATCCGTTTATAAGTCTGCATCTTAATCCGGCCAACTTACCCGACTTTGGTGAAAAGAGGACTTATTTCTATTTGGACTTTCGTGGAGACAGAACCGAACCGGAAATAATTGATGTTTATAGAGTCTATGCTTATCCTGCATACTCTCAATATTCCAGATTGGATATGATCGCTCCCTATTATTACAATCCCCGCTGGTTTTCCACTACCCGCCAGGAACCCGAACCTACTTTTTCATTCGGGATGCTTAGTTATCCTTATAAAAAATTACTGGTTGGCGGGACTTATCAAATCATCTCTAAAAAAGAACAATTTTATCAAGTACCATCATGGTTTTATTATCCACTTTTTGGATACGATGCCTTTGGTGCCAAAGCGGCTGAGAATATACCGATTATTGACCGCTACTCGGGTGAGGATGAAATGATAAACAGCGGTCATTTATTCTCAGGATTTTTAGGCTATCAATTGTCTGATAAAATTGATGCGGGAATCTCTGTTAACGGGGTTATTCAATCCCGGGATGGGTCTTATCTCAATTCCAACAGAGATGAATATGGAAGCACCAATGATTGGGACAACATGAGTTTCAATCAGCGAGAAAGAAACCAGGATTATAATCATATCGATTTTAGCGGCGGATTACGTTACCGTTTTAATCACGATTTTTATGCCGGTTTGAAAATAGGGTATCTTTCCGGAGAAGCAGATCAGGATTTCCTTTCTGTAGATTCATCACGATATGAATATTATTATGATCCCGAAAACTGGAGCAGCAACGCCTATCGATCAATAACTAATCAAAAATGGAATCACGACGGCAACACCACTTATGGAAGAATTAACTTGAAACACAAATTGCAAGATGAAAATGAAGTAAACTTCTTCTATTTCTACTCTAAGGGAGAAACAGACCTGGTTAATTCCTCTGCGGTATCGGATACAGGTTATTATAAATCCAATTGGACTTATGATTGGGACACCACTTTTTCCATTCATAGATATTACTCTTCTTTAAGTGATAATCGAAGCGGATCAGGTACCCGGGAAGAAACCACCCATCAAAGCATGGTTAGTTTTAAATGGAAATTAACACCGAGGAATACACTTTATGCAGGTGTTCTTTATTCGCGCGCAAAGTTCAACATCACCACTATTGAACCGGTGACAGCTGATCGCTATTCCGAATATCTGTATTATAACAGCGGTTATGATCCGGACTCTTCAACCTACCTCACCCGGTTGGAAGAAGATAAAACTTTAGATTGGAAATACGAATCATTGAACTGGTCGCTGCAGATTCCCATCTTCATGAAATTCCAATTCAATAAAACCTGGTCCATGATGTTGGGGATCAATCGTATTCTGGACAACTGGGAAATTACCGAACAAACCACAGCTATATTTATCCGGCGATATCGAATTGAAGACGGAATTGTTAAAGAAGAAACCAACTTTGGGGAACGCTATACCGAACCGGTTATACATACGACTGAAGACTACACTGAAGTCATATCCAGTTTTGAGGCGGCCATCTCCGAAAAATTAAGCATTAACTTACTGCTCGATCCGGAGTTTAAAGATAATTTCAGAATTGCGCAGTGGTGGTTGAGTTTTCGGGCCAAACTGTAGGGTTAAAATTAATATGATGTCATTTTGAACCCGCCTTAGCGGAGGAGAAATCTGGTTTAATAATAATCAGATTTCTCCCCCATCTATGAACTCGAAATGACAAATAGAAACAATTTAATTAAGTAGGCGAAATATGAAAAAATACATGAAATGCATCCCCCTCACCGGAATTTTTTCTTTCCTGCTCTCTTTTAGTTGTGAGCACTCTACCGAACCAACATGGAAACTCGATTTTCAAAAAATGGAGATTCATTACACTAAAGCCGGTGGCTGGATTAATCCAACTAAACTGGATATTTACGGTAACGGGTTAGCCATCGCTTATTCATTTAACCAAAATGCTGATAGTGCAATAGCCGTTTTAGACCAAAAAGAACAGGATGAAATAGCTGATCTGTTCCGAGCATTCTTTTCATATAATCATTATTACGAACCTAAACCGGAGGATTGGGTTACCGATCAAAATTCGCATATGATCATTTTAATTTATGAGGGAGTACCTGACACAGTGAGTGTTTATATGCCGGGAAAAGCAAATATCCCATTAAGCCTGACAAAGATAATATTGGAAATGGAATCGCTTTGGGCGCACGTGTTAAATGGAAATTAACCATTTTAATTAATCTTGAAAACTATATTAAGTTCAAGTATTTTACTTATGACTAAGCGAAAAAATTCAAAATGTCGCCAGTTTCTAAAAGATGGAGCAGTTTATCCTTCAGACTCAAGGTTATCGTTACCTTCAGTGCAATTACCATCACCTTGGTGGGAATTATGTCCTGGGTAAGCTATCACTTTGTCCGCAATAATTATCTCGATCAGTTATCAGACCAGGTGAATACCGTTGCTACAATATTCGGTTCTGAATTAGACACGAAATATCTTTCTCTCCTTCTGGAATACGAGCAAAATACAGTAGCACGACTGTTTTATTTACGAATTCTAAAGGAACAAACTAAAACTATTGGTATTCAGAACTCATTCATTTTTAATAACCATTATCAAGTTCTCGTGCATACCGATTCGTCAATATCGAGCAGCTACTTCGAAAGCAGGCTGCAATTAAACCGTTCAGAAATTCAAGGTATAAAAATTGGAGAATCTATTACATCACTTCCCTTCAAATCAGCAGACGGCTCCTGGTACATGTGGGGATTTTATCGGTTGAATGATGAGTACTGGTTCGGTATACAGGAAAGTGCAGATCGATTGGCAGAAGTTGAAAAATTTGCCGGTATGTTTTTGTTGATCGGATTATCGGGGATAATTTTGGCAATATTTGCCAGTTGGCTGCTTGCCCAATCCATCGCAAAACCGGTGGAACAACTTGTTTCTTTTAGTAAAATGCTGGGGCAGGGAGATTTTAATGAGCCTATTCCTGAAACAAGAGGAAGAGAACTTGCAATTCTTGCATCAGCTATGGATAAAATGCGTAACGATCTGGCACAACATCAGCATGAGAAAGAGGAAATGCTGGCACAGATTGCTCACGAAATCCGTAATCCACTTGGAGGAATTGAATTACTGGCAGGGCTTATAAGAGAAGATCTGGAAAAGAAGGGAGAAAGCAGCGAGTATATTCAAAAAATTGAAGATGAAATCAGGGGACTGAAATCCCTTATCTCAACATACCTCAATTACAGCCGTCCCGTACCTGCAAATCCGGAATGGGTCAATCCCCAGGAAACAATAAAGGAAGTAAAGGAAATGCTCAAACCCGCTCTGGAGAAAAAGGGAATCGAACTGTCTTGCAATGGAACTACGGATCCGGTGTGGTTCGATCCCAATCATCTGCGCCAGATTTTGATCAATCTGGTGAGCAATAGTGTGGAAGCGCTTAATAAAAAGGGAAAGATTTTCGTTCAGACCTCGAAAAAGAATAATGAATTCTCGATCAGTGTAACAGATAACGGTCCGGGAATTCCGGTTGACCAGCAAGAACAAATTTTCCAGCCGTTTTTCACAACTAGGGATGAGGGCACGGGTCTTGGATTAGCGATCTGCAAAAAGCTCTGCGAGCAAAATGGGGCGATTATAGCAGCAAACAATAATGAATCAGGTGGGTGTAGTTTTATAATTGAAAAAGTGCTCAAGGGTTAAAGTGTTTAAGACTTGGAGGATTCTCTTATGAAAAAAACAATCATTATGCTAATTCTATTAGGAGTAAGCTTCCTAATCGATTGTCAAAAAGAGAATGTTCTCACTTCACCAATAACATTTATAGATGGGGAATTTGCTGGAACATTTATAGTAACATTCATTAATTATAAAAATACCAACATACCAGTAACTCAAAGAGGTTCTATCAAATTTAAATTCAACGATGACTTTTATAAATATGAAGGCCAAGTTGAACACTCTTCAGATAATCAAAAACCTTTCAAAATAAGAGACGATGGACGATACGAAGTTAAAAATAATAACATAAACATGGTTGATGATGCTAATTTAAAAATGCAACCCGGATGGCTTCCCAGTTTATATCTAATGAGTGATTATGAATATTCCTGGAATGGTAAAATCCTGACTATTAGTGGTAAAAACATTGTCTTGATTTTGGGTAGTAAGGTTAGCGAATGAAACAGAACCAAATCATAGTCGTCGAAGATAACCAGACCATGCGCATGGGAATAACCGAAGCGCTCCGCCGTGAAGGGTATCAAATTCATGAATTTGAGAATGGACCTGATGCGCTGGAGTTTTTCAGGAAAAATCAAATTCCCCTTGTGATTTCGGATTTGAAAATGAAACCTATCGATGGCATTGAACTGCTGCAAAAAATCAAAGAGATTCAACCGGCGACAGAAGTGATCATGATTTCCGCTTACGGCACCGTGGAAACAGCAGTGCAGGCCATGCAATTGGGCGCGGCAGATTTTCTAACCAAACCGTTCTCAATGGACGAACTGCGGGTGCTGGCCAAAGTTTTGGTCTGGCTGCCCAGTACGATGACCGGTGACCAGGCGGAGTTGTTCATGCCCGCTCTGGGGGAGCGCCTTGTATGGAATCGAATCTGCGCTGATTCCGAGAATTGCCTGGCCGAGCGGTGCCCTTTTCGACAGGAGGACAAGTGCTTTTTTTATCGCGCCCGTCAGCAGGCGGAGGGGGCTCATCTTATCGTCGTTAACCACGCTTTGCTTCTATCTGACGTCGCCGTGGAAAACCGCGTACTGCCCGAATATCGCTATAAATCGGA
>Ga0209536_100004519_pt1 | contig 21960 bp, 22 predicted proteins | sample DeeMarSeWOR28_12_FD_187461 | JGI IMG/M metagenome (GOLD analysis project Ga0209536, IMG submission 187461) | Marine sediment microbial communities from White Oak River estuary, North Carolina - WOR-2-8_12 (SPAdes) (version 2) | ecosystem: Environmental > Aquatic > Marine > Intertidal zone >... | reverse complement strand
TTTGAGAAATGCACTACTTAGTTCTGGTGACCGTTTTTGACCATTTCGATTCGGCGAAAGACGTCGAAATAACCCGCATTTTTAAAGCCCTGCCAGGTTGGATCTTGTTCTGGCAGGTTCTCCATAATGGCATCCCGAGTAAAATATCGTTCGTGTAAGGCTTTCAACAATCGGCAAGAAACCGAAGCCGGATCCCCTTGAAGTGCCTCGACGACGATGTGTTTAAGCTGAAATTTATCAGGTTGGCAAATAGCCCATCCCTGGGCTCCATCCTCACATTCGACGAAGATGGCTTGCAGATCAGGTACATTGTAAAACGACTCGGATTCAATTAACCAATTAGGTCGGGCGTGCCGTTTGTCTAAAAGGTTAAATGCCGTTGAACGACTCACATCCACCATTCGGACAATATTTTCTCCATTAAAATATCCATTGCCGGAGAACTCCCTTAAATCAGGTGGGCGGCGGGCAACCACCAGTTCGCGCGTTGGCTGAAAGCCACTGGTGAGGAACAGTTGGTATGCTGGCTCATTGCCTTTAATCACCTCCAGCCAGATCGTCGTCAGATGCCGTTCTTCAGCTGATTGGAGCAAACGTTCTATGATTGCCCGGCCAGTGCCTTTTCGTCTACCTGAAGGTAATACGCCAACCCGCGTAATCCAGGCTCGATCTTTCCTAATCCCAAGCATGCCCAGTCCATGGATCGTTTCTTCTTTCAAGGCGACCCATGATGCAGTTAAATCAATGTCATAGAGTTTGATGTACTCATTCAATCGGGCCACGTTCATGGGCATTGGCACGATGTAATCCACCCGGGTCTGATTATAGGCCTCGACAAGCTGCTGCAAGCTGAATTTATCGGCCCGCCGCATTTCCAAGTGTCGATTCGGTTGCCAGAGTTGTTGGAAAAAACGATGCGGTCGAACGTTATCTACCTGGCTCAACGTATTTTGCGATCTGTATTGGGAAACTTTTGACATCAATTGGTTTTAAAATGCAGCCACTTAAACCATATCTTTTGGCAGTTTCCAACGCCTTTTCGGCTGGCCAGGCAGTGATAGCCACCATTGGGACGGTTTGAAGGTTTGGTATCTGTTTCAAATGTGTAACAACTGTTTGCCCATCAATGTCGGGCAACCCCATGTCAATGAGGATCAAATCTGGCTTACCACTTATGGCGGCTTGAATGCCTGATTCTCCATCGTCAGCATGCGTAATGTGATAACCTTCCGCAGTAAGGACACGCTCGACGAGAACCTGGTTCGCTCGGTTATCTTCAATGTGCAATATCGTTGTCACACGATCAATTATAAAAGGTTGGCACTGGTGCATCTTTGTCTAACTTAAGCCTGATAGTAAAACGAACACGGTTGGCTCTGGAACATTCGCGATCGACGATTAAAGTCACAATACCAAAATGGTTGGCGGGTAGCAAGCAAAAATGACCCGCTTTGGTCCTGACCGGTACCATTTAACTATTTGGTTAATTCAGATTTGAAGTAGTGAAGAGAATATTATTTTGAGGGATGCCTTTTGCGTTTGATTAAGGAGAGGAACGTTTCTCGAGACGCTTACCTGCTCCGGCCGAATTCTGATTTCAATTCAACCAGCACTGACGATGCTACCTTGTGGCCAATGATCTTGCTTTCCCCGTCGATTTCGACGGTCAAAGGCCCATCGAAAGGTGCAACATCTAACACCATAAGTTTAGTGCCTGGAATAAGACCCAGATCGCCCAAATAGCGCAACAATTCGCTATCTGCATCATCCGGAATCCTCGATACGACTGCGCGCGCTCCCGGATCAAGAGCTGTCAGATGTTCATAATTCATGCTTGCTATTTGACCTTCTTTGGACGGAATCGGATCGCCGTGGGGGTCAAATTCCGGATTATTTAAGGCGGCCGCGATGCGCTCTTCAAGCTGTTCGCTAATCACATGCTCCAGAATATCTGCCTCTTGGTGTACTTCATCCCAACCGAATCCAAGAGCCTCGATGAGATACAATTCCACCAAACGGTGATGCCTGATGACTTCTAAGGCGATCTCTCGCCCAGCATCGGTAAGGGTCACACCATAATGTTTTTCATAATTGACAAGATTGAGCCGGTTGAGTCGTTGAATCATACTGGTCACCGATCCTGGTTTAACCTGTCTGGCGTCGGCAATCCTGGAAGTACTCACCGGGCTTTTATCCTGCTCCAACATGTAGATAGTCTTTAAATAATCTTCTATTGCTTGATGATTCAATCCGTTGCGTTGAAGGGACGAACCAGGTGCAAGCGCATTTAAATCAGGTGCCATTGATTAACCTTGCCAATGCAAAAAACAGTTTTAGGTATACCTAAAATTTAACACATCGCCACACGGCTGTCAATGAAATTTTCTTTTTTTTTTTGCGTCCCTTTACAATAACTCAGTGGTTCATTTCCAAAAGAATTGAAGCTCATTAGAGCTTTAGTCGGACAACAGTCCGCCGGATATTCATCCGGCAAGAGCCTTCCAGTAAGTTGAGCACCTTTCAAAATGAACCAATAAAGCAAATGATGATCAATCGTCTCGACGACGACGCCACTCAATTCCTAGCCCCGCTAATATAAGACCAGTACCGGTTGCCAGAGCGGCAAGCAATACTGGGGCAATTGGTGCCCCTGATTCTGGTAGAACCACGGCCGGTGGAGTGGCGCCAGGTGAAGGGGTGCTGGTAGGTAGTGGTGTGCTGGTAGTTGTCGGCGTGCTAACTGGAGGCGTGGCTGTTCCAGCTCTAACTACACAAAAATCCAAACCTTGGACCCCGGGTTGCTCAGAACTTAGATAGACCTGGATATTATTGTTTGAGGTGACTACCCAACCGGAAGCCTGTTCGATGCCTACCGTCCATGTACCCAGTCCGGCAGCAACCATGCCATAGGTCCCGTCATCGCCAGATTCAAGGACTACATTATTTTGGCCGTCAGGGCTGATAATATTAACTGGCACCCCTTGTGCCGTCGGTTCTCCAGTTCCTACACACTTACCATCCACATTCGTATCCTGGTAAACCGTTCCTCTTATTGAACCGCTTTGAGCATACGCGCTGCTAGCGACCAACGAAAGGAAAAGGACCAGAATTAATCCATATTGAAGCTTCCTATTCACAGTGACACCTCCTTAATTGAATAAAAGGACGATTAAGAACCTAAACTAAAAACGGGCTTAGCTATCACAACCAACCTGTTTGAATTGGTTGTGTAAGGCCAGCACGTGACCAGAGTAATTCGCTCATCTCCAGTTGGTTGAATCCATCGAGCATTGTGGATTCGAACTGACAAAGGCTGCCCATTTTCCGGCATGATCTCTTGGTGTATAACCTGGTAAACGAAAGGTCTTTCCGAGTCGTAGACGATTATCTCATCACCCAATTCCAGTTCAACTAGGTCACGGAAAACTTCACCATAGATGTTGTTGTGTCCATTCAGGACGGTATTGCCCGTTTGTCCTAAAAGGGCACTTGTTTCATGCCAGCCCACCTCATCTCCTCGGGGAACTTGCCATTGATAATAAGTCGTGCCATTTTCTTCCTTTGGAACCAGAAGTACCCGCTGAATCCTCACATCGATACCGAGTTTAGGAATGACTAAACGATCTGGTTGGGTCGGGTCTGTTGGAAGGGTCGCGCTAGAGGCATCGGCCGCAGCTGGAAATGATGGTAATAGTTCTGGTTCTACAGCCGGTTCAGGCAGCAGGATCGGTGCTTGAACATCTATTGCATCCGGATGTGAAGTCGGCGTGACGACGTATGTTTTTACAAACGTCGTCGGTGCCACAGAAGGCAAAGGAAGGATAGCCTTTACTTGTAATGTGGGAATGGGTAGTGTTGTTGGTGTAAATGCCAGGATAGCCAGGACACTGAGCACAATGATGAACCCAATCGTAATAAATACGATACCGAGTGGTATTATTTTTTCAGCTTTTTTAACCCTTGGTCCCGCAGGCACGCCACCACCTCACTCTGGATTGGCCTTAACGTCCTCTTAGTATAATCAAGAATGTTTCGTAATGGAAGCGGTACTTAAAATGACAGGTAAAACCATACCTGCAGGTCCACGAATGAAAAACGTGGCTTGAGTTGTCAAAGGCGTTTGATCGATATTGATCTCAACAACTGCCGCCCCGAATTTCAAAGCTTGAATTGGCAGTGAAGCGGCTGGTTGGACGATGGCCGAAGTCCCAATCGAAAAGAACAAATCACAGTTTTGCGTAGAATGGATCGCTTCGGCGAGGGCAGCCTCTGGTAACGATTCACCAAACCATACGACGTCGGGTCGAAGCAGCCCACCGCACTTTGGACAAAGAGGTGGCTCGTGCCCTTCACCCAGGTAGTTATCGATAATTGTGTTTTCAATCGAACACTTGGTTCGAAGGATATTACCATGCAATTCGACCACGGGATCACTACCTGCCCGTTGGTGCAGTCCATCCACATTTTGGGTGATGAGAGTGAATTTTGGAAAGAGAGACTGCATTTCTACCAAGGCTAGATGCGCGGGATTGGGAGTCGCCTGAGAAACCAATTGCCTTCTCCAAGAGTACCATTGCCATACTAGCTTGGGATTATTCTGAAAGGCTTGAGGGGTAGCCAGCTCCATCGGATCATACTTTTCCCACAAGCCAGTTTGTGCTTCACGAAAAGTTGGGACACCACTTTCCGCAGAAATTCCTGAGCCAGTAAGCACGACTATGGAACTGGCTTTTGATAAAATCTTAATCAGTTCTCTGGGAACACCCGGTTCACCTGAAACAGTCATCGTAATATATTCAACCTTATTGGGTTAGAACGATGGCTGCCAGGGAAAAATAAATGAATAACCCGGTGGCATCCACAATAGTGGTGATCATCGGCGCGCTCACGACCGCGGGATCGATTTTCAATCTCTGGGCAATTAAGGGTACCAATGTCGCTACAGTATTAGCCCAAATAACGACCAATGGTAAGGTCAAAGCTAGCACCAGAGCCACCCCTAGCTCCGCATCGAATAATTGAGCGCGAATGAAACCGGCTGCACCTAAGACGAGGCCTAAAATCAATCCAACTGAGGCTTCCCTGGACCAGGCTCGTCCGATGTCCATCAGTCGTACTTCGCCAACTGCAATGGCCCGAATAACCGTGGCTACCGTTTGCGAACCCGCATTACCCCCGGTACCGATCACAACGGGTACAAAGAATGTCAATGAAATGAATGCCGCCGTTAACCATTCATAATTCTCCACTATTACGTCTGTTACCACAGAAGCGGCAAAGAGGGGCAACAACCAGATCAGTCGTTTTCCTACTACCTGGATCACCGAGGCCGAGAAGTAGGGCTGGGCGAGAGGTTCGGAACCACCGAGGCGCTGGATGTCTTCCGTTGCTTCTTCCTCAACGACGTCTAATACATCATCTACTGTTACAACGCCCAGGAATTGATTAGCCGTATCCACAACCGGAATGGCCACGAAATCATATTTGGAAACAACTTCAGCCAGCTCTTCCTGGTCAGCCGTGACCTGAACTGTAAATACTTCAGGTACCATGATGGAATCGATCGTCGCATCCGGTTGGGCCATTAATAACGCTCGAATGGGAACGACCCCAATCAATTTGTTGTCCCTATCGACTACATATAGGTAATGGACTGTCTCCGCTTCATCTTTAAGGACAAGAGAACGTAGATATTGAAGTGCTTCGGCGGCTGTCCATTGTCGACGAAGTGCAGCCACATCACGTGTCATAAGTCGGCCGGCTGTTTCATCCTCATAACGCAACAACTCGAGGACTTCTTCAGCTTCGTCGGGTTCCATCAAATCTATCAACCGCGAAGCTGTATCTTCGGGGAGTTCGTCGAGGAACTCGGCCGCGTCGTCCATGGGTAACTCGTCGAGCAAATCAGCCAGACGTTCGTCGTCAACTTTTTCGATGATCTCCTGGCGTACCAGGCTACCCGTCTCGTCAAGGACCTCGCTGGCCACTTCATTGGATAACAAGTCGAAGATGATGACAGCCTCTTCTGGTGAGAGATCGTCAAGGACATCAGCGATGTCGGCCGGGTGGTATTCATTTATCAAGGAACGGAGTTCCTCGATCCGTCTTTCCTCGATATATGTGTGGATTAATTGCTTTAGTTGTTCTTCTGGGCTGTCGATTCGCTCATCCACGTTGGTGCCTTCTCCTGGCTATTTATTGTCGAAATCTTGGCTGGGACGTCTACTCATTCGCCGTATTTTGGAATTCCAAATTGCCAAATGATCCAGGGTGGATATGTAGATCCGAGATTTGCCTGGCTTGAAATCCGAGAGACGGTCACTTATTATAGCTTATCTAATGGGTCACTCGAACACGTATTAAATTGATTACGGTTTAGTGAAATGTCCAACTCACCCATGGTTGGGCAATCATTCCTCAAGAGAGATTGAGATATGGAGCAAATACTGCCAGACCTGACAGATTTTACAGTAGCGGTCATCATAATTCTGGCTGCCATTCTAATGAGCTGGCTTACCGGCCTATTGTTGAATTATTTTTCAAAACGAGTGTTTAGGAAAACGGCAACCACGTTTGATGATGTCGTCATCACAGCCGTCACCGGGCCAGTTCGTCTCGCGATAATTGTTGCCGGATTTCAACTGGCAATTACCCAATTATCATTTTTACCTGAAACGTGGCGAGAACCTATCGCCGATTTCTTTTTCGTCGTTTACTTACTGCTGGTCTTCATAGCCCTATACCGTCTCATCGGTGGAATCACAGAGTGGTATAGGGGTGAGATCGTATCACAAACCGACACAGATTTGGATGACAAATTCCTGTTCTTCTTTCGAGCCTTAGCCATTATTATGGTTACCGTGATCGCCATTATTATTTTGTTGGGTCACTTCGGAATAGAACCTAGCGCCCTGGTGACAACTCTTGGAATCGGCACACTGGCAGTTGCCCTTGCGGCTCAAGAGACGCTGAGCGACATTATCTCCGGCTTTATGATCATGCTTGACCGGCCGTTTATCGTTGGTGACCGAGTGGAGATTCAAGATATCGATACCTGGGGAGATGTAAAGGAAATTGGGCTGCGAAGCACGCGAATTCTGACCAGGGACAACAGAATGGTCACTGTCCCGAATTCAGTAATTGGTAAAGGGCTGGTCGTCAATTATTCGGACCCAAGCACTGTTTATCGGGTTGAGACTCACATTAGCATCGCCTATGGCACAGATGTCGATCAAGTTCGGGAGTTGATGGTCGAGGCGTTAGGGAGAGAAGATTGGGTTATGAAGGATAAACCAATTGAAGCGTTGTTACTCGATTTCAACGACTCGGCATTAGGATTCCGGGTACGTTGTTGGATAGAACATTACATGGAGACACGTCGGGTCATTGACAAAATGAATACGGCACTCTATAAGGCTCTTAATAGCGTAAACATCGACATTTCGGTACCGTTACGGGAATTAAAGCTCCAGGATACGAGTATCATACCTGAATTAAAGGTTCGGGAATCTGCTGAATCTAATTGAATGTTTACGTGGAACGGTGGTGGTTTGTTCAGGCAGGTGGAGGTGGGACGGGTAGCTCGTTATCAGGAGTATCCTTCCACTTTTCTCCTTCGTCAATCAACATGACGGGTATGCCATCACGAATTGGATATTTTAGTCCTGAATCGTCGCATACAAGCCATGTATTATGAACAAGGCGAAGTTGACCTGGGTCATCGCCATATTTATCTTTCTCTTGGACTGCCTTAGGACAGCGCAATATTTCTAGCAATTCAGGGCTGATTGGCAGATCCTCTTGTTCTTGCTCGGTCATCAATAAATCTCCTTCGGCACGATTCTGAATAGAATCATACGCACATCGATTGGTAGGAGCAAATATTTACCTTAGTCAAGAATGTATTGGAAATTGAGCCCGAAACGATAAATGTCCAATCTCTCACACAAATAATCCTATGCCTCCCATTGGTGAATCACAATGGGAACTAGGTTAGGGGCCTTCCCTTGGATACTGTAAAGATAGTTTATCACGACGGCGGTAGACAGCGGTATGGAACACCTTCGGCTGGAGCTGGGACTCCAACACGGCCAGGACGTCAGCCAGTGTGATCTGTCTCAGCCTTCTCGAACGGCCATATTCATGCAGGGCGTGACATAGGCGTTGTAGGTCTCCGGGATGTCCACCAGTCAGATCATGGACAAATGTAGAAAGGTCAGTGAAAACGGGAAAACTCATTGCCCGGAGCAGTAATTCATTTGTTTCTTGAAGGGTAAAAACAGGCAAACGATAACTTTTGGCGATATCGAAAGGAGTTAGACTTTGGGGATCGTAGGCTTCAATTCGGCCGTTAAGGGTGAATAAGACGACAATTCGATGGTCCGTTTGAAAAAGTTCAAAAAGTCGATGTCGGTAGATGTTCACGGTCCGGTTTTCGAATTCGTCGGCGACGATAGAATCAAAGTTGTCAGCCAAAAATAAAATAGTCTGGTCGCCAGAAGATGCAGTTAAGCGATGCCAAAAATAATGGTTGAATGCTTGCCAGGGACGAAGAATTAACAGGCGTTTTTCCATGATTGGCCCGCCTATGTTTTGCTTTTCCAATCCAGCCATGGTGAACTTAGCTAACGTCCACAAAAATTCAGTCAGATTATTAAGAGGCAATTCGTTAATATCCAAATATATGGGAATGAAGGAATTCCCAAGCCTCCCCGAAGCGATTTGTTGAAGAAAAGAAGTTTTTCCCAGTCCTTCCGGTCCTTCAACCGCAAGGGGGGGTGGTTTTGAGGTGGCTGTAATTTCATCCCTTAACCAATCATAGCCTTGACCACGGCCGATAAACATTTCATCGTTGGTAACTGGACCATCGATCACAAAAGGGTTTGATAACGTGGTGTCGCGCATCTTGACTAACATCTAAGGTACCTGCATTTTACCGTATTACACGTCTAATCCCAGATCATGGGGTCTTGGTCTCATCGGCACCATTTGCGTATTCCCACTCTTTCGATATAATCCTCCCGCTGGTGTGAACCAGTGCAGTTATGGCTGTAAACCTAATCCTACACATGTCTTGACTGGAGAGGGTGTGCTTGCATGAAACCTCCCGGCTTCATCATGCGAGTTCCTCGACGGGTTGATGGACATGGAAGTATAAAACAATAAAAAGGAGATAATTCCCCATGTCTGTTGTTTCAATGAAAGCACTTTTGGAAACTGGAGTGCACTTCGGTCACCGTACCCGGCGCTGGAACCCTAAGATGAAACCTTTTATCTTTACCGAGCGCAATGGGATCCACATTCTTGACCTTCAACAAACCCTCCTGAATATCGATGTTGCCTATAATATGGTTCGCGATGCAGTGGCGGAAGGCAACGAAGTATTATTTGTGGGCACCAAACGGCAAGCGCAGGATACGATTGCCCGCGAGGCAGCACGCGCGTCTCAACCCTATGTTAACCAACGTTGGCTCGGCGGTACACTCACCAACTGGCAAACAATCAGCCAGCGGATTGACTATTTGGACAAATTAGAACAACGACGGGATGCTGGCGAATTTGAACTACTGAAAAAGAAAGAACGATTGCAGCTCACCCGGGAAATTGACAAGTTGACGAACCGGCTTGGTGGCATTCGAAAAATGCGGGGTCTTCCCAGCTTGCTTTTTGTCGTCGATGTGAATTACGAAGAAACGGCTGTGAAGGAAGCCAATATCCTAAACATCCCGGTGATTGCCTTGGTAGATACAAATTGCGATCCGGACCCTATCGATTTCATTATCCCCTCCAACGACGATGCAATTCGGGCCATCAAGTTGATCACCAGCAAAATGGCAGATGCTGCGCTGGAAGGCCTTACGATACGCGAGGAAACAATCGTTGAGCGAATCGAGGATTTCGATAGATATGGTTATGAATTTGAGGATTTAGTAGATGCAGAGGATGAGCGCCTCTTGGGTGAGGCAACCCTGGCAAAGTTGAGAGAAGCTGGCTTCGGCGCCGAAAAAGAATCAGCAGAAGAAGTGGAGGTTGTCGAACAACAGGCTCCTTCTAATCAAGATGAGCAACTAGAGTCTGAGGAGGAAGCCGAAACTGATTCTGAGCCTGAAAAATCACCTGAGGACGAAACCGATGAAATCACCGATGTCGAAGAGGTTATTGGCGCAGACGAGGAGAATGAGTAAAAAAATCCGAGATAAATTCGCTTTCGAGGGTGTGCTAAAAATGAGAAATATAGCGGAGAAATGACACAAAAATGAAGATAACGACGGAAATGGTCAAGGAGTTAAGGGATACAACAGGCGCGGGCATCATGGATGCCAAAAAAGCTCTGGAATCGACCAATGGTGACTTTGAAAAAGCTGCCGACATGTTGAAGAAAAAGGCAGCTGAGCGCATGGCTGAAAGGGTAGATCGTGTGGCGGCCGAAGGTGTCATCGAAGTATATTCCCACCCCGGCAGTCGGCTAGGTGTCATGTTGGAATTGAATAGCGAAACAGATTTTGTGGCAATGAATGATCGATTTCAATCTTTAGCCCATGACCTGGTATTACATATTGCCGCGATGAGTCCACAATATGTTCGGCGTGAGGATATACCACAAGATAAGCTTGACCAGATCACGGAAGAGTTTCGTTTGGAGGCTGCTGCCCAAGGGAAACCGCCGGATATCGTCGATAAGATCGTGGAAGGACGCTTAAATAAGTACTTTGAGGAGGTTTGCTTATTAGAGCAACCTTTTGTCAAGGATGATGAAATTAGGGTGAAACAACTGGTCACGGACGTCAGTGGAGTAATGGGTGAAAACCTAGTTGTTCGACGATTCCAAAGATTTGAACTAGGCGAAGAGTTAGGATAATCCCCATAATGGAGCAATAGATCGTGCCAGATATCCGATTTAAGCGAGTCTTGTTGAAGATGGGTGGCGAAGCCCTCGCCGGACCAAACGGCTTTGGTATCGATCCTAATAGGGCTAAAAAGGTTGCAGAAATCATCAAGGGCGTTTACGATCTAGGTGTTCAAGTCGCTGTTGTTATTGGTGCCGGAAATATTTGGCGAGGTTCAGTAGGTGTTGAGCAAGGGATGGAACAAGCCACGGCCGATCATATGGGCATGATCGGTACGGTTATGAATGCTCTTGCCCTCCAAGATGCCTTGGAAAGATTAGGTATCGTAACTCGGGTTCAAACGGCTATCGAAATGAGGACCGTTGCCGAACCCTATATCAGGCTTCGAGCGATCAGGCACCTGGAAAAGGGCCGAGTTGTGATATTTGGCGGTGGAACCGGCAATCCATATTTCACGACGGACACGGCCGGTGCCTTACGGGCTATGGAGGTAGGGGCTGAAGTACTCATCAAAGCGACCAAGGTCGACGCCGTATATGATTCTGATCCTGAAATCAATCCGAACGCTGAACGATTCAGGAAATTATCATATATTGATTTTTTGAATATGCGCTTGCGGGTGATGGATAGTACGGCCATATCCTTGTGTATGGAAAATGATCTACCCATTGTCGTCTTAAATCTCTGGCAAGATGGCAGTGTCAAAAAGCTCGTTCGTGGTGAGTCTGTCGGTACGGAAATCGTTAATGTTTAGAGAGTAGCACCTCTGTTGAATTGGAGGATCTGATGATTCGCGAGTTGTTGCAGGAGGCCGAAATTCGAATGCGTGGCAGTGTTTCAGCCCTGGAAGCTGACTTGCAGTCGTTTCGTACCGGCCGGGCATCGCCCCATCTTCTAGATAGATTAGAGGTTGAGATGTATGGAGCCCAATTACCTCTCAATCAATTGGCTGCAATCTCTGTCCCAGAACCACAGCAGTTGGCTATTCGGCCGTATGATCAGAACTCCTTGGCCGCTATAGAGCGAGCTATTTTGAAGTCGGATTTAGGCCTTACACCAAACAACGATGGTAAGCTCATTCGCCTAAATATACCTCGGCTTACGGAAGAAAGAAGGCTTGAGCTCAGCCGGCTGGTTGGCAAGCGGGTGGAAGAGGCCAAAGTAGCTGTGCGAAATGTGCGCCGGGACACGCTAAACGATCTTCGAGAGATGAAGGAAGAAAAAATGATATCTGAGAATCAATTCTTCATTTCCCAGGAAGATTTACAAGAACTAACCGATAAATATACCGAACAAATTGATGAGCTCGGAACCAATAAAGAAGCCGAGATTATGGAAGTCTAGGAGTTAATGAGCAGACAAAAAAAACCCCTTGACCTGACCGGGCTGCGAGTGCCCGTTCATGTTGCTATTATCATGGATGGGAATGGTCGTTGGGCAAAAAAGCGAGGTCTGCCTAGGCAGGCAGGGCATCGGGCTGGCGTTGAAAACCTCCGCCGCGTAATTGATGCTTGTGTCGAATTCGGTATAAAGATACTCACCATATACGCTTTTTCAACTGAAAATTGGGGTAGACCGGAGAGTGAAGTCCGTGGACTCATGCGTATCTTTCGGCGTGTTTTAGATCAGGAACTTGAAGAACTCAACGCCCAGGGTGTGTGCTTGCATCATCTGGGGGATCTGGAAGGGATAGATCCTGATCTTCAAGAGAAAGTGCGTTACGCTTTGGAGTTGACAAAAGACAATGTACGACTCATTCTGAACGTAGCCTTCAATTACGGCGGAAGGGCGGAGATACTTCATGCAACTGAACAGATGTTGGCTGATGGCGTCTCGCCAGCGGATTTAACTGAGGATCTCTTTAGCTCCTACCTATTTACCCGGGGATTGCCAGACCCGGACCTTGTCATCCGCACAAGCGGGGAATTGCGCGTAAGCAATTTCCTGATCTGGCAGGCAGCCTACGCCGAGTTCCTTGCAGCTCCAGAATATTGGCCGGATTTCGGTCGGGAAGAACTCTACGAAGCGATAGTTGCCTATAGCCAGCGAGAGCGACGGTTTGGCTTGCTCTCAGAATCCTAACATATGGGATAACAATGCCGGATCTTCTCAGACGAGCCCTCGTCGTTATCACGTTGGGCCCTCTGACCCTTTTCCTAATTTACCAGGGCGGATGGTGGTACTTTTTGCCATTTGCCGCCTTATTAACCATCGCCACTATCGAGTTTTCCCAACTAACACGTAAATTAGGGTGGAAGACGCCGCTCTGGCTTCTATTGCCAATTGTATTTGCCCTGTGGTTGTTGCCCTTTCCTGTTCGAACGATGCTATTCGGCTCCCCAGTTATCGAAGTTGATCTGGTGTCACTTACTTTGCTCATAGGTTTGTCGGCAGCTCTTGGCTTTGTTCTGTGGCTGTACGAAAGAAGGGAAAATGAGGATGCTCCAGGTTCCTGGATGGCCACCATTGGCGGAATTATGTTACTGGGATGGCTCGGTAGCCATTTCTTTAAGTTGCGAGGATTGGAGGTAGATAAAGCGGCCGAATGGACCGCATTGGCTATGCTTGGAACATGGATTGCAGATTCCAGTGCCTATGTTTTTGGTAAAACCCTGGGTCGTCATAAATTATCGCCCCGCTTAAGTCCAAACAAGACCATAGAGGGATATGTTGGTGGTATCATAGCCGGAACGGCCATTACAGTCCTGATAGCCTATTTTTTGAAATTGTCCCTGCCCGTTGCCGTGATATTGGGATTACTTGTCTCGATTGTGAGCCCGGCCGGTGACCTTGGGGTATCCTTGCTCAAACGATCTGTTGGCGTGAAAGATTCTGGCACTCTGTTACCTGGCCATGGTGGGGCGTTGGATCGAATTGATAGTTTGGTTTGGTCAGTTGCGATGGCTTACTATTTGGTTCTATATACGAGTTGAGAAGATAACGGCTCTATGGATAACATTGTCACGATTGAAAGGTTTATCTTGAATAACCAGCCAGAAACGGCGGTCGGTGATTTTACTAACCTTTTATATGACATCGCCCTGGCTGCCAAGGCGATATCGGCTAAGATGCTTCGGGCTGGCTTGATAGAGATACTAGGACAAGCAGGATCGACCAACGTCCAGGGTGAAGAGCAACAAAAGCTTGATCTCTATGCTGATGAGATAATGGTCAAATTGTGTGACCATACTGGCCGTCTATGTGTCATGGCCTCTGAAGAGCATAAAGACATCATTCAAATTCCAGAGTTATACTCCAAAGGGCGCTATGTTTTGGTCTTCGACCCCCTTGACGGATCCTCCAATATTGATGTCAATGTTAGCACGGGAACGATTTTTGGGATTTATCGTTGTGTTGATTGGGAAAAACGAGGCCGCCTAGAGGATTGCTTGCAGCCGGCAGGCCAACTGGTATCGGCCGGGTACGTGTTATTTGGAGCTAGCACATTACTCGTTTATACAACCGGCAACGGGGTTCATGGTTTTACGTTGGATCCAGATTTAGGAGAATTTCTACTCTCTCGTGAACGTATTCAAGTTCCCGAACCAGGTCGGTATTTTAGTGGCAATTACGGCTATAGAGAAAATTGGACAGAAGGTGTTCGCCGCTATGCCGAATGGCTAGAGCAGGGGGGGGGAATAGCGCCACCCCTTTCCGGCCGGTATATTGGTTCGCTGGTTGGCGATTTTCACCGAAATCTACTATTGGGTGGTGTTTTTCTTTATCCTGGGCAAATGAATAAGCCCGATGGAAAACTACGTCTACTTTATGAAGCTGGACCTCTTTCTTTTATCATTGACCAAGCAGGCGGATACGCGTCTGATGGACGAAGACCGATTCTGGATATCGTGCCTGAAACCTTGCACCAGCGTACCCCGTTATTCATTGGTAACCGGATTCTGGTTGAGAAGGCAGAGGAAATGATCGCCGAAAATGACATAGGGTAGGTCAAGTCATCAAGTTAATCTGGATCACTAAATTTTTTGGGCTTCGGCTTGCTCGAATTGACTCTAAATATTGGCCATGATATAATTAATTGCCCTTTAGGTAGCTTGTTTGAAGTCCCCTTGATAGTCAACGAGACGACAAAACAGATCCGTTGGCGATCGCCCAACAGACCATTAATGTAATAAGCGGCTAAATCAGATAATGACCGTCGTAGGTTGAGGGTAGCGCCAAACCAAAGCCGATTCCTGTTTTGCAAGCTGGGTAGCTCCCTTATCAATTTGGAATGAACACTCTCAAAATAGACCGCAATATCATTCAACGTAGAAGGGTATTTTGAAAAATTCCTCTTCGAGGGCTCACACGCGCTTCTGGGGACGGCCAAGGTACAGAAACTTACAAGCACCAAAATTCGGAGAATAATGTATGGATATTAACATGCTTCAGTCTAAAAACTTAAATGAATTACGCGATATCGCTAAAGATCTGGGAATTTCAGGCTATTCTTCGCTTAAGAAGCAGGATCTGATATTTCAGATTCTAAAAGCCAAAGCACAATCCCAAGGCAATGAATTTCGCGGCGGCGTTCTGGAAATTGTCGAAGATGACAAACAGACCATGGGATTTCTTCGATCGAGGAATTATCTGCCAGGTCCAGAGGATATTTACGTTTCAAATTCTCAGCTACGTCGATTGGGTCTAAGAACTGGCGACATGGTTATGGGCCAGGTACGTGTTCCAAAAGATAATGAGAAGTACTTCAGCTTGTTAAGAGTTGAGGCCGTTAACGCGATGGATCCGGAGCTGGCCAAAAAGCGCCCACATTTTGGTTCTTTGACCCCCATATTTCCCTTAGAAAAGATCAAACTGGAAAAAGAGCCGAATATCCTTTCTACCCGGCTGCTTGACCTGGTTTCCCCTATTGGACGTGGCCAAAGAGGATTAATCGTATCGCCTCCAAAAGCAGGAAAGACGACCGTTCTAAAAGACATCGCCAATGGCATTACGGCCAACTATACGGATATTCACCTTATGGTTGCCTTAATTGGCGAAAGGCCGGAAGAAGTGACCGACATGGTACGATCGGTGGAGGGTGAGGTCATTAGTTCGACTTTTGACGAGCCTGTGCGGCAACATTGTCGGGTGGCTGAAATGGCCCTGGCACGAGCGAAACGTCTGGTTGAGTCTGGCTTTGATGTCGTCATCTTATTGGATTCCATCACTCGTCTGGCCCGCGCCTATAATCTGACGGTAGCGCCCAGCGGAAGGACACTTTCTGGCGGTCTTGACCCCTCAGCCCTGTATCCTCCCAAACGATTTTTTGGGGCGGCCCGCAACATCGAAGAAGGCGGAAGCTTGACCATCATGGCCACCTGTCTGGTGGATACAGGTAGCCGAATGGATGATGTGATCTATGAAGAGTTTAAGGGAACCGGCAATATGGAGCTTATACTCAGCCGGCGGTTACAGGAACGGCGGATCTTTCCGGCCTACGATATCGAACGTTCAAGTACTCGACGAGAGGAGCTACTTTTATCGGGTGATGAGCTGCAGCGTGTTTATACGATGCGCCGCATGTTAGCCCACCTTATGGATACACCAGGTTATGATATCAGTAGCGCTACGAATGCGGTCTTACAAAGGATGCGCGAAACAAAGACAAATTATGAATTCCTGGAAACTTTAACCAGGGATATGATGTAAAATAAGAGTCAAACCTTTAAAGTGAAAGGTACCTTAGAGGACGGGCTGTGTATAGCAGCCCGTTTTTGTTGTTCCCTGACATTGTGATAGCATCCTGCGTCGCAGACATTGGGTGTGTCTTATGGAAGAGGATAGGAAATTTCTGGAGCGGTTTGGTGGCTACTTGGCCCTAGTCGTGGTGGCCGTTTTATTGTACGTGGGGGTAAAAATCGTTCCTTTTGGTCGACTATTTGAGTTTGAAACGGCTGGCGAAACAGAATCTTTGGCTTTGTCCGGCCAATTAGAGGGACGATTTGTAACATCGACATCAGAGGAATCCCCGTTCGAGACTCAGATTGATCTCTCTGGCGTGCCAGTTCTTATAAACAACAGCTTATCACCTCAACTGAATCCTCACACCTTTGAAGGCAAAAAACCGCAACATTCGTTCATCACTTACACGGTCGTGCCAAACGATACACCAATTGGTATCGCCGAGGAGTTTGGTATCAAACCGGAGACATTGCTTGGAGGTAATGCCTTTCTGAGTGAGGAAGCGAGCGCCCTTCAGCCTGGCCAAGTATTGATAATCCTGCCCATTGATGGTGTGCTTCACGATGTTCGGAGTGGGGATACTCTAGAAGGATTGGCAGCCCAATATGGAGTTCCAATTGATGATATTATTGCCTATGAACCCAATAACCTAGAATTTCCTTATCGCCTTTATCCGGAAACGCAAGTGATGATCCCTGGTGGAGTCCGAGATGTCTGGTTCTGGACGGCGCCACAGCTCCCGTCCCGGTCGGGCACTTCGGATTCGACCGGCTCGGGAATTGCACCGCAAGTCCAGGGGACAGGCACCTTTATCTGGCCTGTTGGCTCCCGGAGAATCAGCCAAAACTATTGGTACGGCCATCCAGCTATCGATATAGGACTACCTCAAGGCACAACAGTTGTTGCTTCTGATACAGGGACTGTAACCTGGGCTGGATGGAACGTTTACGGATACGGCAACTTGATCGTCGTCAACCACGGTAATGGCTACGAAACGTATTATGGTCATTTGAGCGGCATCAATGTCTTTCCAGGGCAGGTTGTCACCCAAGGCTCTGTGATTGGGGCGAGCGGTAACACCGGCCGATCCTCTGGTCCTCACCTTCATTTTGAGATCCGATATTTCAACAGTATGCTCGAACCAATCAGCAATTTGCGTTAATCATCTTAATGATTAAGGTGGATTATTGGCGATCCGATCCCGTAATTGTCCGCAACCAGCCTGTATGTCGATTCCTCGGCGAAGGCGGACGGTGCTACTGACTCCATGACGACTTAGCTCTTTTTGAAACGCTTCTACACGTACTCGTGATGTGGGCCTCCCACCATAGCCATCCGTAGGGTTCAAAGGTATCAAGTTAACATGACACAACAGGCCTTTCACGAGTTGGCCCAACAAACGGGCCTGGTTTTGGGAGTCGTTTTTCCCCTCAATTAATGCCCACTCGAAGGTGATGCGCCGGCCGGTCTTGGTAACGTAATAATGACAGGCATCAATTAATTCCGCTAAGGACCAACGCCGGCTGATTGGTATGAGCTCGTTCCTTTCCTTATCTGTGGCTGCATGTAATGATACGGCCAGAGGCGTCTGCCGGCCTTCTTCGGCATAACGACGTATGGCCGGTACCAATCCTACCGTTGAAATCGTGATTTTTCGAGCACTGAGATTGAAACCTTCCTCATCGGTTAGAATATCCAGCGCGGAAAGTGTATTCTCATAATTGTGCAGTGGCTCTCCCATGCCCATCATGACGATGTTTGTAACCCGTTCTCCCTGGATTGAAAGCTCCCTGGCGAAGAACATGACTTGCTGGACTATCTCGCCTACTGTCAGATTCCGAAAAAAACCCATTTGACCAGTGGCACAAAAGACACAACCCATGGCACATCCTGCCTGGGTGCTAATGCACAAGGTTCTCCTTTTCTGGTAACGCATCAGCACTGTCTCGATGAAGTTGTCGTCGGCCAGCTTGAACAAGACTTTTTTAGTTTGGTTATCTTTCGAGTACTGTTCTGCCTCTGGATCCCAAGGACTAAATAGTAGATAATCTGATAGTTCTTGCCTGAGCTCCTTGGGTAGGTTGGTCATGGCGTTGAAATCGATTGCATTTTGATCGTAAATCCAGTGCCAAACCTGGCTTGCCCGATAGGATGGTTGGCCCAGTTCTACCAACAGTTGTTTCAAATCACTCTTATCCAGATCGAAGATATTCTGGAGTTTCTTCATATGCCAGATCTATTTGCTATTCTCCAAGTATGCAGCTAGGTGAATTAAATCTTGAAATACCCAATCTGGTTGTACGTCTACATTGGCTAATTCTTCCTCTTTCGAGATACCTGTCAGAACCAATATGGTTCGTAAACCAGCTCTATGACCACCGACGATATCTGTGTTCAAGCGGTCGCCAACCATCACAGTATCAGCTGGGTTGCCATCTAGCCGGCGAAGAGCTTCTTTAAACATAGGTTCGTTGGGTTTGCCTACGATAAAGGGAGTTACATTAGTGGCGGTTTCTATAAACGCCAATATTGATCCTGCACCAGGCAAAGGTCCGACTTCGGTTGGCAATGTTATATCCGGGTTGGTGCCGATAAACATGGCCCCATGATTGATGAGATAGGACGCACTGGCCAAATGCTGATAACAAACATGGCGGGTCATACCAACCACGACGAAATCCGCCCTGGCGCCGGCGCCGACAAAGCCATCAGCCTCCAATAGGTCAAAACCTTGGTCGTGCATCGCTTTCTGCAGCCCGATCTCACCCACGATATAGGCTTTTTTTCTTGCCGGATATTGCCTTCGAATAAATTGAGCTGTCGCCTCAGAAGATGTTAGTACCTGGAAAATTGGGATTTCAACGCCAAAATTGGCCAGTTTTTCAACATACTGATCGGTTGTTTTTGTGGCGTTATTTGTTGCCAACACGAAGCCTTTATGTTTTCGTCGGAGCGTATCGAAGAATTCGACCAGGCCTGACATCGGGGTTTCACCCTTCCAGAGGACCCCGTCCATATCGATAATTAGGTTTTTGATTTGATTGTTTTCTTCCATAGTTTGACGATTATACTTACTATTGATGTCAAAGCAGAGTAAATTCTGGCTAATGGTATTGGTGCTTTTGGCGGCTGCACTTCGTTTTCATGGCCTTTTTGCCAATAGCTTTCATGCGGATGAGGCATTATTCGCTTCCTGGTCAAGACTTATCGCTGTTTGGCGTGATCCCCTGCTGCAGAGCCAGGTTGTCGATAAACCCCCGTTGCTCTTTTATTTACAGGCACTATTTTTTCCATTATTCGGGGCTGTTGAGTGGGCGGCTCGCATGCCTAACTTCATCGCTTTTTTGCTTCTCATTCCCATCTCCGGACTCCTCGTTTGGAAACTATTTCGCGATGAGATGACCGTGGTCTTGGTGGCTGCATTTGTTGCCTTCTCCCCTTTGGCGATTCAATTCAGCACAACGGCCTTCATTGATCCACTTCTAACCTTCCTGCTGGCAACCGTATTGGCGATGGTGGCCAGCCACAGGCACATAATCGATGCCACGACTGAGGTCAAAACGGAGGAATTCCATCAAACAGCCGATCGTTCACAGCCTTTGATCTTCTTGACCGGCCTATTGGCAGGCATCGTATTTGGCTTAGCTGTCATGACTAAATACCAAACATGGCTTTTTTTGCCGTTGGTGATCGGGCTTGGAGTCTTTAATGGATGGAGATGGCACGAATGGCGGAGTTGGCTCCTTGGATTGTTGCCATTCGTGATGTTGCTGGGTATCTGGGACCTGCTCCAAGATGGCCATCTGAGCCTCGTCGGCCGGCAATTATCATCCTTTGGTGGTTTGCGATTTTCCTGGTCATGGGAACTGTGGCCTCGCCTGGAGGCCTGGGGACGTCAGTGGAGCTATCTTTTAGATTCGCCAGTGCTCGTTTTTGCAATCATCCTCACATTACCTCTATTCCTGGCTTTACTTATCGACGAGCACAAGCGTCTTACAGCCGTGGATTTGCTGTTTCTTGTCTTTCTTGTTAGCTATTTTGTATTTCACTGGTTCTTAGCGATTCCAGTCTGGGATCGCTACGTTCTGCCGGTTCTACCTATTGTAGGAATCATATTGGGACGATATGTATGGCGCACGGTAAATTTTATTATTCCGGCACTACCCCCGCGGCCGGCACAATGGTTTTTTTCTCAGCAAGTCATCTGGTTGGTACCCTTAATATTGCTAATTCTTCAAGCGCCGTCGATTTTGAAAGCTTATCGAGGAGATTTGCCTATTGGAGGACAACCATCGGCCGACAGCGGGGCCAGCCAAATCGCCGCAGAATTGCATCAATTATCCTATGGTACAGTCTTGTACGACCATTGGTATAGTTGGCAATGGCAGTACCACCTGTTCGATCAGCATGTTTATGTAAACTGGTTTCCAAGTCCTGAGGAACTTGTCGAAGATTTGGTTGTCTTTGGCAGGACTGGCGGCCAGCGATTCATCGTTCTGCCCAATTCTGGTGAGGCGGAAATAGTAAAACGTGAAATCGTCGAAGTCGGATTCGACTTGTCACCCGTCAAGACGGCGATAATGCAAAACGACAATCCCGGAATGACCCTCTATCAAATTATCTCCCGATGAGGATGTGATATCTTGCGCGGTCAGAATGATGAAAAAATAGGTCAACAGAAAACAAACTTCCGCAATATTGTGGAGAGATCACTCCCTTTTATCATTTTATTTGTCATTGTCGTCCTTTTTTTTAATCGCATCGCCTTAAGTAACCTGATCCTGGCTCGGGGAGACACCTTTTTATACTTCTATCCTTACTGGAACAGGGCCGCGGAAGCGCTCCAGAGTGGCCGGATCCCGCTCTGGAATCCAGACATCTTTATGGGAGCACCTTTTTTGGCCAACAGTCAGGTAGGCTTTTTTTATCCCTTGAATTGGCCTCTGTGGTGGTTGTTGCCAACCCCATATGCTGTCAGCGCCAGCATTCTTATCCACATATTGATCGCTGGCATTGGCACATACCTGGCTGGCAGACAGTGTTTATCGCTAAGTGCTTTTTCAGCTTTAATCGCCAGCCTCCTTTTTGCGGTTGGTGGGTACGTCACTGCCCAGGTCGAGCACATTAACCAGCTACAGGGTATCGCCTGGCTCCCTTGGTTTCTGGTGGCACTTTGTACCTGGAAGCCAGTTATCGGTGACTGGAAAAAGTCGGCTAAATTGGCCGTTACCCTGGCCATCTTGTTTTCTTTCCAATTGTTGGCCGGTCACATGCAGACCGCCTTCATCACGTTGGTTGGAGTAGCGGTTTGGCTAATCCTTACCGTCATGATGACTGCATGGCGGGATGGAAAAGGTAGCGACGGCCGACTAGGCCGTCTACAAAGTACACTTCAGCATCTTCTTTATGCTTTTATCCCGCTTATCGTGGG
>Ga0209536_100004518_pt1 | contig 21969 bp, 22 predicted proteins | sample DeeMarSeWOR28_12_FD_187461 | JGI IMG/M metagenome (GOLD analysis project Ga0209536, IMG submission 187461) | Marine sediment microbial communities from White Oak River estuary, North Carolina - WOR-2-8_12 (SPAdes) (version 2) | ecosystem: Environmental > Aquatic > Marine > Intertidal zone >... | reverse complement strand
ATTCGAAGTCAGCGTACTCGACAATCTCCACAGGAGCCGAGTCGCTGCCGATCACGAATCCGGGGAAGGTGGATGTGCCGACGGGCACCGGTGCTTCCAATATCTGCACCTGTGTGCCCTGCGCCCTGGAGCTGGCCATCCATATGGCACCAGCACCAATCAACGCGACGACTCCCAACCCACCGTAGAACAACCTGAGATTCACGCGCCCTGCCATTCCGAATTCTCCTCCGAGTCCCCGAAATCCGGGTTCTCAATCTGGTTACGCGCTTGCTCTACGATCTGCCGGCTTTTCGCGATTTCCGGAGTATCATATGTGCAGCGCACTTCATAATGAAACAACTCGCCGCGAGCATCTCCCATCATGTTGATCAACTCGGGCCCGGCCCGAAGCAGATCCTCGTCACTCTGAAGCTCCCGTATTCTAGCCGCGAGTGCACGGAGCAACAGCACCAGCCGATCTCGCCGGTCGTTGTCGTAGAGCTGTTCAGACATTTCTCACTCTTTCGTTACGGGGATACGCGGCGCGTGCCAACAAGTTCCCAACTGCAGGGTTTGCGCCGTACCCTTGCCAGATAGTACATTACCCGGTTGTAGGAATCGCCGCTGTAATTAGGAGTTCTACATGGGAAAGAAGAAAGCAAAACCACGCAAAGAGGACAACTCCAGCCCCTACGACAGGGCTCGGGATGAGCTTTTCAGCCACATCCTTCACTGCGGAGTTCTCCAGGCGGAGCTAGCCCAGCAGAAGGACTGGTTTGACGATACAATGGAGTATATGGCGGAGCGTTATGCGGCTCTCAGCGACGACGAATTGGCCTCGATCCGCAGCCTCGGCGAGCAGTACTGCCGGCCGGTCAAGAACCACGATTCAGAGGTAGGGGCTACCAACTAGGGTTGCTACCGTTCGGAAGGTTCCAATAGACCCTGCCAATGCGGCGGGGTTTTTTCTACCGGCGACCCGCCCGTCTCCGCAGCTGGTGCCCGAGCGCCAACCGCACTCCACCCCCGATCCCAGCTTCGACAAACCAACCGCTGCCGGTCCCCGGGCGCCACTCGATCCCTATCAGGCCAACGATGTACTCGCGACTTGCACCTCGAATCAACAGCAGTGCAATACCACCGCCGGCGTACGGCGACACTCCACTGCGCCTGTAGGGATTGAGGTGAAATGAGAGAATGCCCTCGGGTCGAACCGTCACTTCGCCGTCGAATGCTCCCACACTAGCGTAGACGCCCGCTCTCATGCGCCCTTGACTCCTCAGAGCAATCCCCAGGCCACCACCCCAAAACTGCTCATCCCCAACCGTGCCCAAGCCGTGCACCTGGAACTCAGTTGCCCGCTGAGCCCACGCAGCCGGCACGACGATGAGCGTGAGATAGCCCGCTGCCAGGAATGCCCTAGGTAAGCTCGATCTCATGCTCAATGGTGATGTCTCGGGCAAGGGAATGCACCACGGAGCAGTACTTCTCGAGCGACAGGCCCACTGCACGCTCTGCCTTAGCCCGGTCGAGTCCGTCACCAGACAGGCGGAACACGAATTTCAAGGACGCGTAGCGCTTAGGATGTCCCTCCCGCCGGATACCGGACACATCTACCGCACAAGTGTCCAACCTGACCTTCATCTTCGAGAGTATTGCCACCACATCAGCACCGGCACAACCGGCTGCGGCCATCAGCAGGGCCAGCGTGGGGCTCGGACCGGTAGCACCGTCCCCATCGAGCTCCACCGCAGGGGTCTCCGGGTCAGTACCACCGCCACAAAATCGGAAACCCTCCCCCATCCAGTCCAGCCGCACTGCGCGTGTATTACCCATACTACCGCACCCGTCTCGTAGTGAGCCCGACCAGCAGCCGATGACGCCGGAAGGCATCTTCGGAGTGGTATTCCAACAACCAGCTTACGGGCTCGCGGATCTTTATCTCAAAACCTAGGGCAAATTGGAGCCATAGTCCCGGGCAACCTGGTGCAGAATCACAGTTTTCCTGGGAGAACAGAGCGCCTCCGGCCCCTACGTATGGCACGGCGAGTACGCTGTCCGCAACGAACCGGTACACCAACTCCCCGCCGATAACGTAGGTGTCACCGGCACCGCCACGTCCCAATTCGCCGCTCGCCCGCATACGCAAGCGATCGGTGTACAGGTCGCCCAAATCCACTGCAGTGCCCAAAACCAGCTGATCATCGCCCGTGAAATCAATCCCTCCGTGCACCCCAAACCCGAATAGACCTAGCCGAAACCGAGGGTTCACAGCCTGACCTCTGGGCGGCTGGAATTCCTGCTGTGACAATAGAGGAGTGGCTGCTATGGAACTCAACAACAGGGCCAGGCAAACGCGCATGTGAGATCACTCTCCTAATGTGGACGAGTCCCGCCGCGGGTCCAAGCTGCATTGACGTAGTCTGCAATCGCATAGATCGAGATACCAGCGGTGGCCCACGCCAGCGGTCGCAGCAGGTCGGACTCCATCAAGAAGGCTGCCAACGTCAATGCCTGACAGACAGTTACTGCCTTGCCTCCGGCCCGGGCCGGAAGTGTGGTCGGCCTGCGCAAGAGCAAGACTCCCAAAAAGCTCAGTCCAGCCACGATATCGCGCAGTAAGACACCTACAATCTCGAGCGCTGCCAACAGACCGCTGCGGAGCACCACGAAAAACGCGGCCGCCATGAACAGCTTGTCGACAGTAGGATCCAGTGCAGCCCCCAAGCGCGACCCCCCGATGCGGCGAGCCCAGATCCCGTCCGAGATGTCGGTCACAGCCACGGCCCCCAAGATCGCCACCCGTATGTATGCATCTTCAACGAGCAGAAACCCTAGAGCCAACGGAAGTCGTAGCACCGTCAGCAGGTCGGGTGGACCGACGAGTCGCTTTACTTGTGGCGCCGAAGTGGGACCTGTAGCTTCCACGTGCACTGTCGCTCCCGAAGTGGAGACGCCATCAAATGGACACCAGACTTCTCAAGAACGCTAGGATCTTCGCAGGTCTGGACGACAAGGAGCTCGAACGGGTCAAAGAGATCTGCAAAGAGCAACATTTCAAGTCGGCTCAGACAATCTTCAAGGAGAATGAACCCGGCAATCGTCTTTATATCATTGCCGCGGGCGAAGTACGCATCTCCCGTGAAGTTCCCGGTTCCGGAGAAGAAGCGCTCGCGGTACTCAAACCCGGTGCCTGCTTCGGCGAGATGTCCGTGTTCGATCGATCGACGCGCTCCACGGATGCCATTGCCAATACCGATTGCGACCTAATCACGATCAATCGTCCTGACTTCGAGATGCTGCTCGATTTCGATCGCGACCTTGCCTTCAAGGTCCTCTGGTCGGTAGTCCGGCTCCTATCCGAACGTCTGAGGGCAACCAACGAAAACCTGCGCTCTTTTCTCGCGATGTCCATGTTCTAACCGCGCCCAACCCCGTTCTGAGCGGGGTGTTGCCCATCACCACGGTCCAACTTCCTCTAGCCCCAGCCCATCAGCCCTCGCAAACGCTGCAAGGAGCCACGAAACAAGCTCCACCCACGTACCAGCTTCGCACCCAGTACTGCTACCGCCCCTTCCCGCTGCCGCGAACCACGTACTCCGCCCGTATCTCCCGATCGAACACCATAGCCGACACCCTGGCCACGTCCTCCGCGCCTATCGAGCGGAGTCGCTCGGGCACGGTCGCAAGCTCGTCCAACACGCCGTATGTCCACGCTGCGAGAGTCTCACTTGCCACCGCGGCCCCGCTCTGTTGGCGGATCTCCGTTAATCCCGCCGCGTAGTTGCGCGCCCGGGCCAGTTCCAGCTCGCTCACCGGCTCGGTTACGATCCGGCTCAACTCGGTCAGCATCACTTCCCGGGCATCATCCTCTCGCTCCGGCGAGGTAGCGACGTAGCTCAGTACGGCACCCGCGCGACCTCGCAACCACGGCATGGCCGAGACCGTGTATGCAAGGGATCGTCTCTCGCGCAGCTCCTCGAAAAGCCGGCCTGCCAGGCCACTCAGGACGGCTCCAATCACAATTAGTGCGTGTCGATCTTCGCACCGGTAGGGGAAGGCGGGGAACGCCATGGCCAACGCACTCTGCGCTTTGTCGCGCGGCTCGAAGCCCCTCTCAGGGGAGAAGACCGGGGTGCTTACCTCTGATAACGAGGGTCTGGATTCGGCCGGCCAGGAAGCGAACGCCTGCAACCCATCCAACAGCGCGTCCGGCTCCATGTCGCCCACCGCGATCACGACAGCTCTGTGGGAACTGATCAGGTCTTGCCAAGACCTCACCTGCTCATCGCTCACTACTTCAATAGTCTTGGGGTCGCCTAGAGCCGGAAAGCCGTAGGGATCCCCGGCATACGCTTGGCGAAGAACCATCTGGACCGGATATCCATACATGTCGTCCCGTGCACGCCGTGCATCGCTAGCCTGAAGAGCACGTTCGACGGCGATGTCGTCGCTGGCAAGTGTCGGTTCCAAAGCTACGAGCCGTAGCAACTCGGCAGCTTCAGACAAAGCTGCCGCCCGAACCGACATTGCCCACCCCAATCCGTCCACCGAGCTGCTCGGCGCGATTCCTCCACCCAGGAGCTCGGCGGCTATGGCCAGTTCCTCGTGGTTCATCCCACCAGCCCCCCGAACAGAGCACCGACCTAGCAGTCTGGAGATTCCGGCGGTCTCCTCAGTCTCCCTGTGGGGAACTCCCGGCAGGTGAAGCGCGACCGAGACCAATCCAGCGCCCCGTTTTGATCTAACCAGCATATCGACACCCGCCAACGAGCGACGCCTGATGCCGCCGTCATAGTCCACCACTTCCTCTCGACCCAATCCGATCTCGCACGACTCACGGCCAGCATATTCGGAAACCGAGTAATGAGACCGTCTCACGTCGGTGAACGTCAGGGGCCACGCTTGGTCTGTCAGATTGGTGCTCCCGCCTTCAGGCAGGTAGAGCACCGCACATGCGCATTCAGGCGCCAAATACTTGGCGGCGACGTCTCGCACCTCGTCTGCGGTCACCTGCATTGCCCGCTCATAGTACTCGTCAGCCAGCCCATATCCGCCCAGCGCTTCGGCCTCGCCGATGGCGGTGGCTCGCCCATCCATCGATTCGAAGCGGCGGGCCCACTGAGACTCTGTCAACGACCGCACGCGATGGAGTTCTGTCACTTCCGGTCCGTGCTCAGCCAACTCCATCATGAGTTCGCCGCTGCGCTTCACTGCATCGTCCAGCCGCGCTTCATCACTCTCGAGTGTAAGGTCGAAGACACCTACTTCAGTCGGGGTGTAATGTGACGCACGCGCACCGCTTGCGAGCCCCGGTGTTCGCACTGCTCGGTACAGCCGCGAGCCTCTACCAGTGCCGAGAACCGATGCAGTCACATCGAGCACGGGAGCGTCAGGATGAAGAGTTGGGACCGTACGCCATCCCATTACGGCCAATGGCCGCGCCACGTCCCCATTGATTACCCGAACCGCTGGGGATGCACCATCAGCCTCCACCGGAGAGCTTTCTATTGCGGCCGCCGGCCGAAACCAGCCACCATACAGCTGTTCCGCCAGGTCAAAGGCCCTGTCTACCTCGAGATCACCGACGATACTGACGATGACCCGTGAGGGAGAGTACCGTGTCTCGTAGTATGACAGTAGGTCATCTCTGGTCAGTTGCTTCAGCCCCTGCTCAGTCCCGATCCGCCAACGTCTCATCCGGTGGCGGGTGAACAGCAGTTCGTAGAGCGTCTCCACGGCCATGGCCGCGGGAGTATCGAGCTTCCGCTTAGCCTCCTGAATGACGACTTGCAGCTCCCGCGCGAGCTCTGCAGCATCTAGCGCAGTATGCATGAGAGCGTCCGCCTGCACCTCCAATGCCTGTGCCAATCCATCACCGGTGGAAGGCAACACGGTGTAGTAGACAGTGGCGTCGTAGCTAGTAGCCGCGTTGAGATAGCCGCCGAGCAGCTGGGTGTCACGGGCTATCTGGCCCGGTCCCCTCCGTGCGGTACCCTTGAAGAACATGTGCTCCAGCACGTGAGAGATCCCCACCCAGTGGTCGGGCTCATCGAAATACCCGGCTTTGACATGGGTGACCACTGCCACCACCGGTGCGGAATTGTCCCGCTGCACCAGAACGGTCAAGCCGTTGGAAAGGACGTGCCTACGTACACCAGTGGTCCAACTCATGTCGGGAAAGGTAATCGGGCCGAGGAATACACTTAACTGGAAGTTGAGGAACCGGGCGTGCTCACACTCGACAACCCTATGGCTGTCGACTGACCCTAGGTCACCCGAGAATCTTCAGTAGTCCTGCAGCCGCTGCGCCGCGCACAAAGCTCTCAGCGTCTGTGACCGGGATTGCCAGCCCCGTCTCCACGCGGCTGCGACGGGCGACACGGGCCATGTACAGTTCGAGGGACGATTCGGACAGCTCTCGGTCATCCATCTTCATTTGCAGGATGATCATCTCCCACGACCCCGTGTACGTCACTCCGGTTGTGGTCTTCACTCGGTGAGTCTCGTTGGCGGGACGCCGTTGCATTCCCTGAAGCTCGACCAGCAAAGTGCCGAAGAGCTCGAGCTGGTGCGGGTCCCGGAGAGTTCCGTCCGGCTGTGTAGCTTCCACTTGCGACAGAAGTTGCTCTGTCGGATCAGCCTCATCGGCAAGCTCCGCTAGCCGTCCCGCCCATGGCTGGAGTTCCACGTCATCATCCGGGAGCCGGTAGATGGACTTCTTGAGCTCGATGAGCCGCCATACAGCCAACTCATCAAAGTGATCGCCCGGATCGGTCCGCTCGAAGTGGAACAGAGCCGCCTCGTATTCACCTCGATCATACAACAAGTTGCCAAGGTAGATACGTGCTTCGGCGTGACTCGCTTCGAGATCGAGGGACCGGCGCAGCCAGTAGAGCGCAGCGTCCTCGTCCCCCACCCTATGCGCAGCATAGCCAAGGCAGGACGCCGCCTCAGAGGAATCCGGATGGCCATGCACCGCGATCTCGAAGAATCCGCGGGCGTGATCCACCATTCCCTCGCGGAAAAGGGCGCGCCCAATCTGCAGCATCAGGTCGTGGTCGTCGCGGAAGCCCAGCGAGAGAATCCTGTCAAAGCACTGCAGAGCGGCCCCTCGCTCACCGAGTTTCAACAGTGTCTCGCCCATTCCGGCCAACGACTCTTCGTGGTCTGGATCCAAAGATACCGCGCGTTCGAAACTGTGCCGTGCCCAGGCGTACTCTTCACGAGCCAGCCGAGCGTAGGCCATACCCACTTGCAGGTCTATGGAGAAGGGGTACACCTCAAGACCGTCGCGCAAGACCTCGAGTGCTTCATCGTATCGCCCTGAGTTGTAGAGACTATGAGCCCGCTCGCTATAATCGTCTGAATTTAGGAAGGGGTCCGACACCAGCCGGGCCTCCAGTGGGAAGTTGCAACACAATAAAGGGTAAGCACCTGTCGCACAAGCGGTTGACGCTAACGAAACAGCTGGATCAACGGTTTACCGTGGTTTCAGGGGACGAGGAAAGGTCGCAACGCTCCCCTGTTTGCACGCAGTAGGGGTCCGGCGTCGGGGCACCTGAGCCGGCGCATTGGTGGCGAGGCCGCCGATTACGCGCTGCCCGCTAGTCGATCGTCGGTGGCCTGAAGGACATGTGCGAAAGGTGAATCTTCCACTGGTCATCAGTGGGATCCTTCACCCAGACTAGCGTCACATGTCCGGCCATCGGGGCATCACGCTCGCCATCTGCTCTTATGACATCAGTAGAGTGGCGCAGCGTCGTGATCGCGAAACGCGGAGTCAGGATCTGAGTCTCCGGGCGCTGCATCGCCAAGTTCATGCGGTCAATGCTCGCAAAGAACTCGCGGTAGAAAGTCTCCTCCTCCTCCCATCCGTGCGCCTCCTGACCAGTACCCCAGATGACGGTCAACTCGGACACACGATGGTGCATCAACAGCAGGGTATCCAACTCACCGTTGTTGAGCGCACGGACCCAAGTGTCCAGTCGGCTGTTGACGGCTTGTTCCGCTTCGGTGACTTGCCGCAGCGACATTTCTGTCGAGCAGCCCATCACCACTACGCACCCGAGCACCAAAGGCAGTCTTGAACACCTCATATGACACGTCCTCATTGTTGGTCATCATGCGTTATGGGTCTACTGATATGTAAGGTACGGCTCGGCTGACTTGCGTCAATGTGCCACGCCGCGTAGCGTATCAGCACAGTCTCGCAACGGCGGCCCGTTGCGTCAGACACCGTGACAACGACTGCGTTACCACTGCCAACCAGGGCCAGCAACGTGTCCCAAAACCCCGGTCTCTGCTGATTCGGCCACTCTTTGGAGCCACTGATGAAGCTAGCTGCAATCTTTCTCTGCATTGCCACGACGGCTCCCGTGCTGGCCCAGACCGCATCTCCTGAGGATACACGGCTTCAAGCGATCGTAGACTCAGTGGCTGCCAGTCGGATCGCGGCTGATGTCGCCACATTGGTGGGCTTTGGAACCCGTAACACGTTCTCAGACACCGTATCGGCGACGCGCGGCATCGGCGCGGCCCGGCGCTGGATCAAGGCGGAATTCGACCGAATTTCGAGCGACTGTGGGGGGTGTCTGGAGGTCTTTTACATATCAGAGGTCTATCCACCCACGCGACGAATCCCTGATTCTACCGATGTCGTGAATGTGGTGGCGATTCAACGCGGGATTACCGATCCCCACCGCATGGTCATCATGAGCGGCGACATCGACAGCCGCATCAGCAGCGCTTCCAACGCTGTGGACTCAGCTCCGGGGGCCAACGACAATGCCAGCGGCATGGCCGGTACGATTGAAGCCGCCCGCGTGCTGTCCAAGTACAGGTTCGGCGGCTCGATCGTCTATCTGGGCCTCTCGGGAGAGGAGCAAGGACTGCTCGGTGGCCAAACGGTGGCACGATACTCACAGGAGCATGGTTGGAATATCCAAGGACTACTCAACAATGACATGATCGGCAACGTCGAGGGCATCAGTGGTGTCATCGACAACACGCACGTACGGGTGTTCTCAGACGGCACCCCCCCTACCGAGACTGAGGAGCAACGGCGGGCACGGAGGTCCACCGGCGGAGAAGTCGACGGGATCTCCCGCCAACTGGCGCGCTACGTGGACCGGCTGGCCGACCGATACATCAACAACTTGGATGCGATGATGGTGTATCGACTCGATCGCTTCGGGCGTGGTGGCCACCACCGTCCATTTGCGGATTTGGGGTACCCGGCCGTTCGCGTCATGGAGGCCAATGAGAACTACAACCGCCAGCACCAGGACATTAGGGTCGAGGACGGCGTCGCCTATGGCGACGTGCTGGAGGGGGTGGACTTCAACTACGCCGCTAAGATAACCGCGTTGAACGCGGTGACGCTGGCATCGTTAGCTTGGGCACCAGGTCCACCAAGCACGGTACGGATTGGCGGTTCCAATCGACCGTCGGCGCGACTCACTTGGGAGCCGCCTGCCAATGCGGCCAACGTCGTCGGATATCGAGTGTACTGGCGGCTCACCGACTCACCGACCTGGGATTTCTCGCGATGGGTCGGCGACGCGCTCGAGCACACGTTCGAGGGGATCATAATCGACAACTACTTTTTCGGCGTGGCGTCCGTGGGCGCGGCCGGACATGAGAGTGTAATCGTCTTCCCGTTTGCCGGGCGCTAGTGGGCAACTTCACCGGCTACCAGAAGCGACTTTTCGTTTTCTTGAGCGTCGCAACCTTCTTCGAGGGCTACGACTTCACGGCGCTCAGTCAGATCCTACCCAACCTCCGAGCAGAGATGGTGCTCAGCGAGGGCGAAGGCGGCCTGATCGTGAGCGTGATCAGCCTGGGCACAGTGGTCTCGTACTTTCTGGTACGGCTCGGTGACAAGTGGGGTAGACGCAGGGTCTTGGCCATCACGATCTTGGGCTATGCGCTGTTCACGTTTCTCACCGGCCTCTCTCGCTCTGCCTACGATTTCACTCTGTACCAGTTCACCGGAAGGATCTTTCTCATCGCCGAGTGGGCGTTGGGCATGGTGATCGCGGCGGAGGAGTTTCCGGCGGAACAACGCGGCTTCGCCTTGGGGCTGCTGCAGGCATTCAACTCGTTGGGGTCGATAAGCTGCGCCGCGGTCGTGCCTCTCCTCATGTCGAGCCCCTACGGTTGGCGCACCGTCTACTTCGTGGGGATCATCCCGCTGCTGCTCCTGGCGTATGCGCGGCGTGGCCTGCGCGAGACGCAGCGCTTCGCCGACTACGCTGCCAAGCGCACCGACACCAAGCGACCGTTGATCGCGATTCTGCGGAGTCCATATCGCAAGCGCGTGCTCCAGATGGCGCTCATCTGGGGTCTCACCTACATGTGTACCAACACCGTCGTGGTGTTCTGGAAGGAGTACGCGGTTGCAGAGGCAGGCTTCAGCGACGCCCAGGTGGCAACAGCCTTGACAATCGCCTCAATCATCGCAATGCCGTTCATTTTCAGCATCGGCAAGCTACTCGACGTATGGGGCAGGCGTCGCAGTGCGGTTTTGATCTATGGCGTTTCCGCCGTGTTCGTGGTCCTAGCCTATCAACTCACGGGCTTCTGGATTCTAACGACGTGCCTCGCCTTTGCGATCTTCGCAGCCATCGCACTCCTGGCGTTACTCAACGCGTTCACAACCGAGCTTTTCCCCACCGACATGCGGTCCGATGCATTCGCGTGGTCCAACAACCTACTCGGTCGCATCGGCTACGTCATCGCCCCCGTCATCGTCGGCAAGGCAGCTGAGTCGCTTGGTTGGGGTACTTCCGTGTCTGCGACGACCGTGTCGGTTGTGATCGCTCTTGTCCTCATCTTGGCCTGGCTCCCCGAGACCGGGAAGAAGGAGTTGGAGGAGTCGGCGGCCATCTAGAGGTGGTGAAGGACGGTGACGGATGGTGCAGGACGGGAGAGGTTGCTGTCACCTTCTACCGTCTTCGACCACCTCTAACCGTCTTCCACCATCCTAGTACACTGGCACACCCGCCCCTTCGACCGTATCCTAGTTACATTCCCCGTCTTCGGAGGCCACCCTGCCCATCTCTCTTGAGGCCGTTCAGTCAGCGCTGTCAGACAAGTATGACATCCAGCGCCGGCTAGGCCGGGGGGCCATGGCAACGGTTTACTTGGCGGTGTGTCTTGCTGACGGTAAGCGAGTCGCCGTCAAGGTGTTGAATCCCTCATTCAGGGTGCCGAGGGGCGCCGCACGGTTCCACCGTGAGATCAAGTTCCTGCAAACCCTGCAACACCCCAACATTCTACCGCTGTTGGCATCTGACGAAGCCGGCCGGCTACTGTACTACGTGATGCCCTTCGCAGATGGCGGATCGCTGATTCCGCGGATCAGCGACGCAGGCTATCTGCCACTCACGGAGACCGTTGAGATCGTGCGGAAGGTGGCGGCTGCACTGGATTACTCACACGCCAACAACATCGTGCACCGCGACATCAAGCCGGGAAACGTCCTGTTTCACGAAGGCCGGGCGCGGCTGTGTGACTTTGGCATTGCGCGGGCGATAATCCACTCGGGCGGCGAGTCCCTCTCCTCCACCGGCATCATCATCGGAACGCCACCCTACATGAGTCCGGAACAAGCACGAGGAGACAGCGACTTGGACGGGCGCAGCGACATCTACTCGCTGGCCTGTGTCGTCTACGAGATGCTGATTGGTGAGCCACCGTTCACCGGTCGCTCGGCGCAAGCGATCATGGCAAAACAGATAGGCCTACCCCCACCGTCACTGCGTGTGGTGCGGCCGGACCTGCCCCAGCGGGTCGAGGATGCAGTACACTGGGCACTAGCGAAGGAGCGGGGCAACAGGCCGCAGTCGGCGAGCGCGCTGGCGGCGGCTCTGGTCTAGAGGAAGCTCACTTCAGCCCCTGGAGGATCACTCAAGCTGTACGGTTCTGCGGGACCGCATTGACGCAAGGGCGTTTACGCGTTCGTAGCTATACTCCGTCAGTCGCAAGCCACGGCTGTATTATCGCCTTGGTCACCTGCAGGCCCGCCACATCCTCTAACGCCTGTCCCGCCTGCTCCAGCCCATATCGCCCTCCAATCACCTGAGCGAACGGTAGCCGGTCGACGTGTCGCGACAACAGTTTCAGAGCGCGAACCACATGGCGGAAATCGGTACCCCACTGACCGTGGATGTCGGCGTGCTTGCGGTTGATGTCTACATGCGGGTTGATCGGAATGCTACCAGCGTCAGTGTAATGCCCCGCGATGACGTAGGTTCCACCATCGCGGAGCAGATCAAAGCCTTGAGGCACAGCCTCTGGGTTCCCACTCGCCTCGATGACAACGTCAGCGCCACGACCACCGGTAAGGGCCCGCACTGCCTCACTACGATCTTCGGCAGCCATTGCGTCCAGTGACAGCACCACGTCGGCACCGAGTCGCTGCGCCAGTCCCAGGCGGGCTTCGGGAGCTCCAACCACGATCACACAGTCCGCTCCACCCAAGGAGCCAAACGCCGCAGCGGCAAGGCCGACTGGGCCAGCCCCCTGCACAACCACAGTGTCACCCAGCCTCAGGCGACTTCGGTCGGCTGCAGCGAACCCTGTGAACAGGCCACATCCACCTCCAATTACATCGTCCGCCGACAGCGACTCAGGCAGCTTGAGTACCCGCACGCCTGGCTTCAAGTAGATCCGCTCTGCCCAACCACCCAACAGCCCATCGGTGGCTGAATACGTGATTCCATATACGCGACGGCTGGGACAGCGATTCGGTTGCTGCGCGACGGTGCAGTACCAACACGCATTACAGGTATCGGTTACGTCGTAAAACGTGACCAGATCACCCGTGGCGAGTGGCTCACCCAAACCGTCCTGCACAACATCACGCAACTCAGCCACTCGGCCCACGCTCACATGACCCGGAATGATAGGATAGGGGACGCCGGCGAGCTGGCCATGGTGGAGGTGAACGTCGGTACCGCATACTTCACTGGCCACGGTCTCCAACAGAATGGACCCCGGCTCCAGTTGGGGGTCGTCGAGGTGCCACAGCTCTATCGGTTCATTGGGAGCGGTCATCACCGCGGCGCGAATTGTCATAGTGATTCTCGAGAGGCTAGTGGGCCGATGGCATTGCAGACCGTCGGCCAATCAATTGGTGCCGCAAAGACAATCCAACTTGAGACGGTTCGGGTTCCGCCAGACGGAGCGATATCCCCTGATGGCATCAGAACAGCGACACCAGGTACACCACTCCGATCCCCCCCAACAATGCAAGACCAACCCACGACAACACTAGCAATGGTCTGGAGGGTCTGTGTTCGGGGGCTACGTCAGGCGATGTGACGGCTCTGAGATTGAGATAGCCAAGTATCGGAGCCGTGAGGAACGAGACGATGGTGGCGAAATCGATCATCGTGGTCAGATTGCCAACGAAAAAGACCAGTACGACCACTGTGAGGACCCCAAGAGCCATGAGAGAGCCCCAGTAGAGGTTCCCGGTGGAAGGCATCCCTGCCTGCGGAGGCTCGCTTGTTCGGACATAATAAAGCGATCGTTCTATCGCCCGCGGGAAGCCGTCCACGACTGTAAGCGTGGTCGACACCATCGTCGTAGTCACTGCTACCAAGACGATCGGCCGGGTCCACGCTCCCAGCGTCTGGCCGTAGAGGTCCACCAACTGCGTCGAAAAAATAGTCCCTTGCGGGCTGAACGAAGCACCGGATCCAAACATCACGCCCGCGCCCAGAGTCACAAAAGCGAACGCAAGGACACCCGTTCCAACGTAGCCAACCAAGAAATCCAGTCGGGCGTGACGTACTGAGGATTTGGTGCCTTCACTCTCGTCTTTCGCCAGGGTCCACAGGGAATTCCACACTGAAATGTCGAAGGCGGAGGGCATCCACCCCATCAGCGCCAGAATGAAACTGAAGGGTACCACAGTACTGACCGCCGCTGGCCACAGAGCAAACGTCGAGAGGTCCGCCCGCGGCAAAGTCACGAATGCGGCGACCAGGGTAGAAACGGCCAGCAAAGCCAGTATGACCTTGACAGTAACGTCAAGAGCCCGGTAGCGACCGATCCAGAGCAAGGCCGCGCACAGCGTGATGAGAACGGCTGCGGTAATAGGCAATGACCAACCCAGTCCAAAGACGAACTGTACCAGAAAGGCAGTGAACAGCACGACTGCGGCTTGAATGATCACGGAAGTCAGGATTGTCACCGCGAGGTAGAGCCACAGGGCCCACCTACCGATCCGCACGTAACCTTCGACCAGACTCCAGCCCGTGGCTGCGGCATAGCGAGGACCATACTCGAAGAACGGGTACTTGAGTATCAGCGCCAACAGTATCACTCCACTCAGTCCGAACCCGGCAACAGCTCCCGCACGCGTAGACTGCACCAAGTGGGAAACACCTATGGCGGCGGCTGCCCACAGGAGGCCGGGACCAAAGCTGGTCCGAAAGCGCGGCCTGGATGCACTGGCGGTCTTCCGCATCTCTGCTCCTTGACCGGTCACCTAGCTGCCCAGGGGATCGCTTCCAGTACGTGGAACACGCCGAAGAATGTCCTGCGGGCCACTGCCACCCGCAACCCAGCTGCCTCACAGCATTCTTGAGGCTCCCGGTTCCAGATACAGCCGACCGCCTTTGCGTGAGATACTGCCAGCCGATCCTGCAATCTCCCCAGCCATCCGTGCCGGCTCCGACCATGTTCCAGCAGCAGGATCCGGCCCTCGGCGCGGCAAACCCTTGCCATCTCTGCGAGAGCGGCCACCGGGTCCACGTAGGTACAAAGGCAGAGCGCATCCACCACTGTATCGAAGGTGGCGTCGGCAAAGGCGAGACGGTGGGTATCCATCTGGGCGCAGCGCCAACCTAGTTGGCGTTGCGCCATCTTGTACCGCGCCCGCTTGAGCATCTCCCAGCTCAGATCCGCTCCCGTTATCTCACAGCCAGGCGGATACGAAGCCAAGTTCTTGCCGGTGCCGAATCCCACCTCCAACACCCTGCCGCGCGCCTGCCGCAACATCGCACGTCGCAGGCGTCGCATACCAAGAGCATCGAGTGCCCCCACGGTCAGATCATACGAGGGGGCAAAGGCGTCGTATTTCTGGCGGACTTCAGCTGTATCCATTGATTGGACTCAGCCCACGGTGTGGTGGATTTCGGCGAGCTTGTCGCGCAACAGGCCCCATACCTGTTCCACATGACGGTCTCGCGTCCGCAGGTGCGAGACAACCAGCCTCAGCACGAACTGGTCACCCAGCTTCGTATGGGTCAAAAAGGCCTTCCTCGTAGCATTTACCGCCCTCAGCAGCCGTTCATTGAGTTCGTTCAGTTCGCGTTCTTCAGTGACCTCAGGCGGATGTGCTCGGAAGCACACTGTGGCCAGCGGAACGGGCGCCATCAGTTCGAAACTTGCGTTAGCATTCACCCAGTCCTGGAACTGGTTTGCCAAACGAAGATGTTCCCGCACCCGCCCGGCCAAGCCGTCCGCACCGAAGTAGCGCAGTACAAACCACAATTTGAGTGCCCGGAATCTCCGGCCCAGGGCGACCCCATAGTCCATGTAGTTCTCAACCTTCTGGTCATGGTCGGTCCGCAAGTACTCGGGTACGAGACTGAATGCCCGTTTCAGAACCTCCGGCTTACGGGTGTAGAACGCGCTCAGGTCTAGCGGCACGAACATCCACTTGTGCGGGTTCACTACAATGGAGTCAGCACCATCACACCCGTCCAACACCTCGCGCTTCTCCTGCAGTAGGGCGGCGATCCCTCCATGTGCCGCATCGACATGCAACCACATATCTTCCCGGCGGCAGACTGCAGCCAGAGCTGGTATCGGGTCGATCGCAGTTGTCGAGGTGGTACCCACCGTCCCGACCACACAAAACGGCAGCCATCCATCACGACGGTCTGCGGCAACAGCAGCTTCCAGCAAATCCACACGCATGCGGAATGCGTCGTCCAAGGGGATCTTTCGAACACCGGCCAGACCAATCCCCAACGTGACCGCTGCCTTCTCGACCGACGAGTGGACCTGCTCCGACATGTAGATGCGCAGGCGTGGCACATCGGCCCGACCGGCCAGTCCTTCCTCTCGAACGCGCAAATCCGGAATCTGTTCCCTAGCAGCGGCAACAGCATGCATGCTGGCACTCGAAGCTGTGTCGTAGATGATTCCCCACAGACCCCTTGGCAAACCCAACAACGTTCGCAGCCAGTCCAACGTCACCTGCTCCAACTCGGTGCCAGCCGGGCAGGACTGCCAGAGCATACAGTTCACGTTGAATGCCGCACTCAGCATCTCACCGAGCACGCCCGGGCTGGATCCACTCGAGTTGAAATAGGCGAAGAACGACGGGTGGTTCCAATGAGTCATGGACGGCATGATGAGGCGGTCAATGTCAGCTAGGATGGTGGCCATGTTCTCACCGGCTGCCGGCGCCTCATTCGGGAGCTGCGCTACCAGATCTCCGGGTTGAATCGAAGCCGTGACCGGGATCTCATCTATTCCGTCAAAGAAATCCGCAATCCAATCCACCAACCGATGACCATGCCTACGGAACTCTTCTGGTGGCATATCGCCTACGGCTGGATGCGTCTCGGCCTGGAGTGGTGAACTCATGATTCGTCTGCCTGCATGGCTTTGGCCATTAGGAGTACCAGGGGGCAGCAATAAGCCCCGCGCTACCAAATGTAACGCAGGGCTGGTCGACCACCTGAGTCCGGGCTATTCGGTCCCAGTTCGTACTCAGAGCTGTGTCACCTCCGTCTCCTCAGCAGCTGGATATCGCCGTCGAACGTCTCGATCTGCAAGTCGGCGCTCCCGCCACCCAATGTGAACTCCGCCCGTCGACCTCTGGGCCACGAGGGAAACGTGATGGAGAAATCCGACGAGAAATCACCGTCGTACAGGGCTAGTCTCACCCTGGTGTCGGAGTCTTCGGGTACATAGACAGTTATGTCACCGTCGTGTGTCTCCAGTGAATAGTCGCCCCTAGGAGCGAGTTCACCATCGAACCAGATGTCGCCGTCGACGGTGGTAGCTCGGATCGTCGTGGCCAGGACATCTCGTAGCTCAATTGTACCGTCGGTTGTCTCCGCCTCGATATCGCCCGAGGCATGCTCAACGATGATATCCCCGTCCATCGAGAACAGCCGCACAACACCTGCTGCATCTTCCACGGTTATGGCACCGTCGTTGGTGCGAACTGAGACCCGCCCCGACCCTCCCCGGATGGACACGTCACCTTCACTCAGATCGACAGTGATTTCACCGCTGGATCCGTCCACTGTCACGTCGGATTCCGAGCCACTCAACTCGAGAGACATCGAAGCCGGTACGGTGAGCCACAAGTCGGTATCGTCGTCATCCCGCGGCCAACCTGTCGTCCCGATGCGCACAGCACTGGATGTGCGCTCGATCACGATCGGGCTGCCTCTCCTACGATCCGTTTCCACCCTCACCTCGTTGCGGTCCCATGTCCGAACGGTGATGTCGCCGCTACGGTTCCTCAACTCAAGACGCAAGCCAGGACCGACAGCGAAGGTCGTGTCCGCCTGCAGTACGGGTGCCGCCAATACGATCACCCCAAGTGCCATTCCCACTAGCATCGTCTATCTCCTTCTAGTCTTCGAACCGGCAATCCAAGCCGACTCACGTCACCCACAGCTTCCCATCCCGACCGGCTAACTGCGCGCTGCAGCTTCACGTGCGGCGGATCGCAGTACCGTGAGCTTCTGCTTCATCATTCCAGTGTAGTGATCGGCGAGATAGTCGCTATAGGGATCCCTCGCCAGCGCCTCCTGAGCTTCGCCCAATGCCCGGTCAATGATTGCCAGCTTTTCGCGCAGGACACGGACCGTCGTGCTGTCCACTCTTCCCGGCTCTTCGAGCAGCACCCTTTCTAGCTCCGCGATTGCCGGCCTGTATTTCTGGGCCGCGTGGATAGTCAGCATAACCGTAGAGCTCGCTTCCCGCGTCGGAGCGTCCATCACCGCCGCCATGCGATCCTGTGGCGCAGTCACTCGGGCCAGCCACCAGCTACCCGTGCCGACCAATACCAGCACGATCCCGGCGACCAGGACCTGCGGTACGCGGTACCGCGTGCCTCCAAGTCTGCGAGAACGACTTGGCAGGTCCACTACACCAGGCTGAGTCCCCCTGATATTGGTAACAATCCTGTGCCAGACGTCACGGTCCGTGCTTCTACCTGGATAGTCCTGAGCCCAGGAAACGACGCGCCTGAGCTGCGCGACCGCGGCCTGGCATTCGCCACAGGTTTCCACATGGCGCTCGAACTCTGCGCGCTCAAGCTCCGTCAGCTCGTTATCTAGATAGGCGGAAAGCCTGCTGGTCCACTGATCCGACATTGCTTGTCTCCTCTAGGCCTCGAAGAAGCTGCGCAGCGCCATGCGGGCGTGATGCAGTTGGGATCGGGAAGTACCCACCGAGACGCCCAGCGCTCTGCCTATTTCTTCGTGCCTGTATCCCTCCATATCGTGGAGCACAAAAACCTGCCGTGCACGTTCTGGAAGCCGATCCACTGCTGTCTCGACATCGGTTGTCAGATCCGGTGTAGCCGACCTTGCGGGTGCGTTCTCCACCTCCACCAGCGACCCCGAGTGCCGATTCTCATCCCTGCGGTACCTCTCCCGCTCTCTCAGGATCACGTTCGTGGCTAGCCGATGCAGCCAGGTGCCGAAGGCCGCGTCCCCGCGGAAGGACCTGAGCTTCTCCCAGGCCCGGATGAAGACCTCCTGCAACACGTCATCCACGTCCTCACGGGCCATGAGCCAACGTGCCAGACTGTGTATGCGAGGCACGTGGCGCTGGTAGAGACGCTCGAAGGCCAGTGTGTCCCCGTTTGCCGCAAACTCGACATCGATTATGTCAGCTTCGGCGGGCGTTAGCTCGAGCTCGTTGGTCAGGGTGCGCTCCACTCCATGCCTCGGGTCCTCTGGCATGGAATTAGATACGGGGAAGCTGGAAAACGCTTAATTGGCGGGACAAGGGAGCAGAGAGCGGGGAGCAGAGAGCCGGTCCCGCGGGGTCGGACCAGACACGGCTTGGACGCCACAGTCCCACAGGTTGGCAAAGGACACTTGTACCACCCTGACCGCTCCCAGCTCCCCACTCCCTCATTGCCACTCCAACTGCACGGTCTACCTGACGACCACCGACGCTTTCATCAGGTCCCGGTTCAAGCGGGCAATGAAGTCGATACTGATCTGCTTGGGACAGGCAGCTTCACACTCGCCATGGTTAGTACAGCCACCGAACCCCAGTTCGTCCATTGTGCCGACCATTCTGAGCACCCGCTCGATCCGCTCGGGCTGCCCCTGTGGCAGCAGTCCCAAATGAGAGACCTTGGCGGCGGTGAACAGCATCGCCGATGCGTTGGGGCACGCCGCCACACAGGCGCCGCAGCCGATACATGCCGCCGCGTCCATCGCCAGGTCCGCCTTTCCCTTTTCGATCGGGATCGCATTGGCATCCTGGGCTGCACCGGTACGGACCGAGATGAAACCACCCGCTTCTACGATCCGATCCAAGGGACTGCGGTCGACCATCAGGTCCTTGAGCACCGGGAACGGCCTCGCGCGCCACGGCTCGATCCACAGCTCATTGCCGTCTTCGAAAGTGCGCATGTGGAGCTGACAGGTAGCTGCCCCGTGTTGCGGCCCGTGCGGAATCCCGTTTATCACCACGCCACAGCAGCCGCAGATGCCCTCTCGGCAGTCGTGCTCAAAGGCAATGGGATCCTCTCCCCGCTCAGTGAGTTCCTCATTCAGCGTATCGAGCATCTCAAGGAACGACATGTGTTCGTTCACGTCGTCGGCTACATAACGAACGAAACCGCCCTTGTCGGAGACGTTCTTCTGACGCCACACGTGTAGGATGATCTTCATTACTTATAACTCCTCTGCGACAAGGGAACGTTCTCGAATATGAGCGGCTCCTTGTGCAGCGTGGGTGTCGATCCTACGCCGGTGTACTCCCAAGCAGCAACGTGGGCGAACTCGTCGTCGTTGCGCTTGGCTTCACCTTCTTCCGTCTGATACTCCTCACGGAAGTGCCCACCACACGACTCCTGGCGATAGAGTGCATCGTGGCACATGAGCTCACCGAACTCTAAGAAGTCGGCCACGCGGCCGGCCCTCTCCAGTGTCTGATTCAGCTCTTCGTCCACGCCTGTGACACGGACGTCTTGCCAGAACTCTTCTCTGAGCACCGGGATCTTCTCCAGCGCCTCCTCGAGTCCGGCCTTGTCGCGCCCCATGCCGCACTTCTCCCAGAGAATCTTGCCCAACTCGCGATGGAAGGAATCGACCGTGCGTTTGCCATTGATACCAAGCAGCTTCTTGGTGCGGTCTTGCACTTCACCCTCCACGGCACTGAAGGCCGAAGTGTCCGACCTCACCCTGATTGGTCCCAGGCGCGCCAGGTAGTCACCGATCGTGTAGGGAAGCACGAAATAGCCGTCGGCCAGGCCCTGCATGAGGGCGCTTGCACCTAGGCGATTGGCACCATGATCGGAGAAATTCGCCTCACCGATCACGAACAGGCCCGGTACAGTGCTCTCAAGGTTGTAGTCGACCCAGAGACCACCCATCGTGTAGTGCGGAGCCGGATAGATCCGCATGGGAACCTCGTACGGATCGTCGCCAGTGATACGCTCGTACATCTCGAACAAGTTGCCGTATCGCTCGGTGATGACCTTCTTGCCGAGCCGCTGTATGGCGTGGCTGAAGTCGAGATAGACGCCGTTGTTCATCTCACCAACGCCATGCCCGCTGTCCACCATCTCCTTGGCACGGCGCGACGCGATGTCCCGTGGCGTGAGGTTGCCGAAGCTGGGGTAGAGGCGCTCCAAGTAGTAGTCGCGCTCTGCTTCCGGAATCTTCCCCGCTGGCCGGTTGTCGCCCTCCTTCTTCGGAACCCAGATGCGGCCGTCGTTCCGGAGCGACTCACTCATCAGAGTGAGCTTCGACTGGTAGTCACCACTGGCCGGAATGCAGGTAGGATGGATCTGAGTGAAGCAGGGATTCGCGAACAGGGCGCCGCGCTTGTGCGCCCGGTACGCTGCTGTCACGTTGCATCCCTTCGCGTTGGTGGACAAGAAGAACGCATTGCTGTAGCCACCGGTGGCAAGCACCACGGCGTGGGCCGCGTGGGCCGAGACCTTGCCCGTCACCATGTCGCGCACCACGATTCCCTGTGCCCGGCTATCTTCCACCACCAAGTCCAGCATCTCGGTGCGCGGAAACATCTTGACCTGACCGGTACCGACTTGCCGCGCCAGCGCATGGTAGGCGCCGATCAACAATTGCTGACCGGTCTGGCCGCGCGCGTAGAAAGTGCGTGATACCTGAGCGCCACCGAACGAGCGGTTGTCCAACAAGCCTCCGTACTCACGCGCAAACGGGACTCCTTGGGCGACGCACTGGTCGATGATGTTGTTGCTCACCTGGGCCAGGCGGTACACATTTGCCTCGCGCGCCCTATAATCGCCACCCTTTACGGTGTCATAGAATAGACGCCAGACGCTGTCACCGTCGTTGGGGTAGTTCTTTGCGGCGTTGATGCCGCCCTGTGCTGCGATGCTGTGGGCCCTCCGGGCGCTATCCTGATAACAGAAACACCTGACGTTGTAACCCAGCTCGGCGAGCGAGGCAGCGGCGGAGCCGCCAGCCAGCCCTGACCCGACCACGATCACATCGTATTTCCGCTTGTTGGCGGGGTTCACCAGCTTCAGGTCGAAGCGATGCTTGTCCCACTTGTCCTGGATCGGACCGGAGGGGATCTTCGAATCAAGTTGCATTTGACATTCCCTCCGTGGCCTATGCGAGTGTCAGGATTCCGGCAAGGACCGCTACCGGAGTCGTTATGAAACCAACGAAGACCGCGCCGGCCACCACCAGCGCGAGGGGCCGGCGGTAGCGGTTGAACCGTGGATGATTGATACCCAGCGTCTGCATTGCACTCCACACGCCG